>WNGJ01000002.1_pt1 | contig 267494 bp, 248 predicted proteins | sample 5400611 | NCBI WGS metagenome assembly WNGJ01 (sample SAMN13153375, study PRJNA577476) | soil metagenome | isolation source: 40 cm soil or saprolite under Garry oak tree replicate 1 | place: USA:California | collected 2016-06-15 | reverse complement strand
CGGGTGGGGCAAGGTCGCCATACCTGGCATCCACAACTACCTGTGGGTGCCGATCGTGGGGCCGTTCGTCGGCGGCGTGGTCGGCGTGCTCGTCTACGATCTCTTCATCCGCGACGTGCTGCGTGCCCGCGGCGCGCCGATGGCCGTCGAGGTCGAGGCCGAGGGCCGCACCGTCAAGGAGGAGGCAGAGACCACTTGAGCAGAGGTGCTCCCTTGCGCGGCTCGGCGAGCAAGCTCCAGTCCCTGCAGGAGTTGCCGGGCTGGCAGCGCACCGGCGACGTCATCGCCAAGACCTTCGTCCACGACGACTTCCGGTCGGCGATCCGGTTCGTCAACCGAGTGGCCGACGCCGCCGAGGCCGCAAACCACCATCCCGACATCGGCATCTGCTGGAACAAGGTGACCCTTGCGCTCACCACTCACAGCGCCGATGGGCTCACCAGCAACGACACCACCCTCGCCCACCGGATCCAGCGGTTGGTCGACGACCATCACCACCCGCCGGGCATGGCTGGGCCGTGACATCGACCGGGGCGGGCAGGCCTCAGCCGCAGGCGTCGCCCGCCCCGGCCACAGCGCACCAGCCCGACCGTGACCACCACCCCTGACCCACCTATCGGCGCAGCTGTTAGGGCCGGCGGCACAGGGAGCACGGCCAGGGTCCAGCCGGCCCGGCGGTGTGCGGCCGAGCTTCCAGCCGGCCCCCCAGGCTGGTGGCATCTCTTCAGGTGCGATGTGGTTTGATTGCGCTGCCGTGTCCGATTCGCCTCCTCGACACCTCGCGCCACGGCGACAGGGCCGTGGCGTCCGGAGCCGTCGGTGGGTGTATGCCGGCGGCGTCGCCGTGGTGCTCGCCGCCGGTGCCGCGGTGGCCGTCACGGTGTCTCGTGGAGACGACTCGCGCTCGATCGTCTCGGAGCTGACGGGCACCGCGCCCGGCGCGACGGCGACCACCTCCGGAGGGGCGACCACCGGGCCGGCCACCACGGCCACCGCCCGGCCGCCGAGCGCTCCGCCCCAGCCGGTCAGGCCGACGCCGGGCAACCTGCTCACCAACGGTGATTTCGAGCGCGACCTCGCCGGTTGGGGACCCAGCGGCGGCGGCCGGATCGACCGCGTCGCCGCGGGCCATTCGGGCGGGTGGTCGGTCCGGATCCGCGCCGGCGCGTCGGCGACGCAGCCGGCCGCCGGGGCGGAGGAGCCTGGCGTGCTGGCGGCCCGTACCGTCCAGGGCCGCGCCGGCCGCGGCTACGAGGCCAGCGCGTGGGTCCGCGCCAGCACGCCAGGCACCGAGGCCATCCTGAAGCTGCGCGAGCTCGGCGGCGACGGGGACAGCGCCGACGTGATCGGCGTCACCCTGGCCGACGCCGACTGGCACGAGGTTGCCGTGATCCACCAGGTCCAGAGCGGTGGGCGGCTGACCGTCGAGGCGACGGCCGGCAACCTCCGTCCCGGCGAGTTCCTGCTGCTCGACCAGGTCAGCGTCACCGCCGCATGAGGTGGACGCTGGAATGCAAGTGGACACTGGGCGACAAGGCTATGCAGTAGTGCTGATGACCGGCTGGCGAGCGTTTACCTATGGTGTTCAGTGCACATCCTGGCAAAAGGGGGATATGTTCCCCCGGATCGCACGGGATCATGGGGCTGGGGAGGGCAACGATGCGCTGGTTCAGGCGCTGCCTACTCGTCGCGGGGGCGCTTGCCCTGCTGCCCGCGGTCCCGTCGGCCGCCACCGCGGACGAGATATACCTCGGGATCCGCAACGTCGACTGTTCCGGCGTGACCGTGAGCGGCAGGGGCCTGCCGGCCAGCACGCAGGTCACCGTCACCGTCCTGGACGGCGTCAACCGGCGCCAGATCGATCACAAGGCGCTCACCACCTCGGCCAGCGGGGCCTTCATCTGGCGGGCGCGCATGTCGCTGAGCGGGCTCCGCACGGTCCGCGCGGTCGTGGCCCGGACCGGCGCGAGCACGCCGATCGCCTGGACCGACCACCAGGTCCCGACGCCGTGCCCGCTGGCCAATACCGGCGGCGGCCCTGTGGTGCCGCTGGTGGGCATCGGCCTCAGCTCGGTCGTGGTCGGCCTCCTGCTGCTGACCGCGTTCGCCTACAGGGGCCGCCACCTCAGCCTCTACCAGGGCCGCCACATCGCCGCCCGCTGAGCCGCCCCCGGGGGTCACGCGGCTCGCGCGATCGATGCCAGCGCCGAGTCAAGCTCGACCGCCGGGGACCCAGCCCGGCGGCCGCGCCCGGTGAGCGGCCGCAGTGCCTCCGCGGGGCCGTCGACGGTCGCCGCCACCGGCTCCGCGTGCCGCACGACCAGGATCCTCGGGTGCTCCATCACGGCACGGGCAGGCTCAGTCGTGCTCGTGGTCGCCGCTTGCGTGCAGCAGGTCGCGCATGACGTCCCGCAGGCGCTCCAGCTCGCCGCCGGCGAGGGTGGCGTCCATCCCGTCGACCTCACCCACCCCGACCACGAAGGCATCCGGGTTGGTGGACTTGAGCCGGCGGGCGATCGCCCGCGGGCGGGGGCCTGCCGCGCTGGCGTCGAGCACGAGGAAGCGGGCGCGGCGGTCGACCGCCTCGCGGTAGGCGGTCTCGGGCTCCGCCGCCTCGCCGACGACCTCCCACTCGGCGGTGACCGCGGCGCGCCGCAGCTCCAGGCGGCGATCCCGCTCGGCGGCGGCGACGACGATGCGGACGGCGGTGCACACGGGCGATCACTCCTCGGACGGCCAAGGTGGCGGCCGGTCGATGCCGCCCAGGTCCGGCACGCCGCCAGAGCGCCTGGCCCGCCCGTATGCTACCCGCGGGAGGAGATCGGCTCCGAGCCGGGAGGCTCCCGAGGAGGCGAGGCCATGTCGCGGCTGGGGGTGGCGCCGCTGCTGGCGCTGGTGGCGCTGGTCCTTGGCGCCTGCGTCGCCGGGGGGTCGGACGAGGGGCCCGCCCCCCGGCCCGCGCCGGCATCGCCGAGGGCGGCGCGCGTGCTGGTGCTCAGCAAGACGGCGGGCTTCCGGCACGCGTCCATCCCGGCCGGCGTCGCCGCCATCCGGCAGCTCGGCGCGAGGGACGGCTTCGCGGTCGACGCGACCGAGGACGCCGGCCGGCTCAGCGGCGACGGCCTCGACCAGTACCGGGCGGTGGTGTTCCTCAGCACCACCGGCGACTTCCTGGACGGGGAGGAGCAGACCGGCCTCCAGCACTTCGTCGAGCGCGGCGGCGGCTGGGTCGGGATCCACGCCGCCGCCGACGCCGAGCGTGGCTGGCCCTTTTACGAGCGGCTGGTCGGCGCGCGCTTCGCCCGCCACCCGGCCGTGCAGCCAGCCACCATCCACGTGACCGACCGCGACCACCCGGCCACCGCCTCCCTGCCGGCCGTGTGGCACCGCACCGACGAGTGGTACGACTTCGATCGCAACCCGCGAGGTCGCGTCCACGTGCTCGCCACGGTCGACGAGGCGACCTACCAGGGCGGCGGCATGGGCGCCGATCACCCGATCGCGTGGTGCCACACGGTCGGCGCCGGCCGTTCGTTCTACACTGCGCTCGGCCACACCACCGAGAGCTTCGGCGAGCGGCTCTTCCTCGACCACCTGCTCGGCGCGATCCGCTGGGCCTCTGGCCTGGAGCCCGGCAACTGCCCCGCGGGCCGCTGAGTCGTTCCGGGCAGGCCTCCGCTCTCCGGACCTCCCGCGCGATCGCGCCGCAGGCGATCACCAGCAGCCGCGGGCCGCCACGCGGGTTGACACGTAAGTTGAAACTTATGAGAATGGCCGGGTGAGCGAAGCCAGTCTGGTGAGCAACCGGAGGGGAGGCCGGCCGCAGGTCGAGGGCCAGCCGGATCTGTTCGCGGCGCTGGCCGACTCGACCCGGCGGCACCTGCTCGAGCGGTTGGCGGCGGGGGAGCGGACCGTCTCCGAGCTGACGGAGGGCCTGCCCCAGAGCCAGGCCGCGGTCTCGCAGCACCTGAAGGTGCTGCGGGAGGCGGGACTGGTCGAGGCATGGCAGGAGGGCCGCTTCCGCCGCTACCGGCTGCGCCCGCAGGGGCTCACCGAGCTGCGCGACTGGCTCGACGAGCTGGATCGGTTCTGGCGGGAGCGCGTCCGCGCGCTCGGCGACTACCTGGAGAGGTCGACATGAAAGCGGACATGCTCGTGACCGCCGTCTACCGGCACCCGCGGGAGCGGGTCTGGGCGGCGCTGACCTCGTCGGCGGCGCTGGCGGAGTGGTTCATGCCCAACGACTTCGAGCCGGAGGTCGGCCGCGGCTTCACGTTCCGGACGGAACCGGCGCCCGGGTTCGACGGGGTCGTGCACTGCCGGGTGCTCGAGCTGGACCCGCCGGCGCGGATGGTGTGGTCGTGGGCGGGAGGCCCGATCGAGACGACCGTCACCTTCACGCTCGAGGAGCTCCGTGACGGCGGGACGCGGCTGCGGGCGCACCAGGTCGGTTTCCACGGTCTGCGGGCCCAGCTCACCAGGCTGATCCTGCAGGGCGGCGCGCCGCGAATCTACGGCGAGCGGCTGCCCGCCTACCTCGACGCGCTGGCCGGTCGCCCGGCTCGCCCCGTCGAGGTCCGGTGCACCAAGGGCTGGCGCGCCTACCTGCGCATCCTGCGGCCCTGGCGGGCCGCCGGCGGACAAGGAGGATGAGAGCCATGCGGCTCGGCGTCATCGAGCTCGTGTCGGTGCCGGTCACCGACCAGACCCGATCAAAGGAGTTCTACCAGGACAAGCTCGGCTTCAAGCTGATCAGCGACGACCAGTTCGGCGACGGGCAGCGGTGGGTCCAGCTCGAGCCGCCGGGGGGCGGCCCCGACATCACGCTGGTCACCTGGTTCCCGGAGATGCGGCCAGGCTCGCTGACCGGGCTCGTGCTGGCCTGCGACGACGTCGACGACGCCTACGCGGGTCTTCGCGACCGCGGTGTCGGCTTCAGCGGCCCGCCCGAGGACATGCAGTGGGGCCGCTTCGCCAGCCTCCAGGACCCCGACGGCAACACCTGGCTCCTGCGCCAACCCCCCGCCCACTGACGGCGGTGGAACGCGACGTCACTGCGGCGGGTTGCCAGCGCGGACCTCCCGAAGCAGGACCGCGGCCAGGATGGCGACACCGACCGCGACGGCGGCGCTGATCGCGAAGGCCAGGTGCAGGCCCTGGGTGAATGCCTGGCGGGCCGCCCCCAGCAGCAGGTCTCCGACCTGGCTGGAGAGCTGCCCGGCCGCCGCCACCGCGCCGCCGAGCGAGTCACGGGCGGCGTCGGAGGCAGCGGCCGGGACTCCGGCCGGGACCGCGTCGGCGACCCGGCCGCGGTATGCCGCGGTGCCGATGACGCCCAGGATCGCGATGCCGAGCGCCCCGCCGACCTCGGCGCTGGTCTCCGAGATCGCCGACGCGGCTCCGGCCCGGCGCGCTGGCACGGCCCCGACGGCCAGGTCGGTTGCCAGGGTGTCCACCGGAGCCAGCGCCAGGGAGAAGACGACCGACCCGGCCACCAGGACCGCCAGGCCGGCGCCTCGGCCGGTGTCGAGCTGGGTGAGCAGCCCGAAGCCCACCGCCGCCAGCGCCAGGCCGCCAGTCATCACCGACGCGGGACGGGCCCGGCGCACCAGCAGCGGGGTCAGCAGGGACCCCAGGATGAACCCAGCGGAGGAGGGCAGCATCCACAGACCACTCTCCAGCGGCGACAGGCCCAGCACGAGCTGCAGGTACTGGGCGATGAACAGCAGGGCGCCGAAGCCGACGAAGAAGCTCACGACGTTGGTGGTCAGCGCCGCGCTGAAGGCGGGGACGCGGGACAGTCGCAGGTCAAGCAGCGGATCGGCCAGCGTTTGCTGGCGGCGCACGAACGCCATCCCGACGCCAAGGCCGGCCACGATCGCCAGGACGGGCGGCCAGCCCAGTCCGTCCTGGGCAAGCTGCTTGAGGCCGTAGATCACCGCCAGCACCGCGGCCAGCGACAGGGCCGCGCTTGGCAGGTCCAGCCGGCCCGCCCGCGGATCGCGAAACTCCGGCAGCAGCACCGGGCCCAGCACCAGCAGCAGCGCCATCACCGGCACCGCCAGCAGGAACACCGACCCCCACCAGAACCACTCCAGCAGCACCCCACCCGCCAGCGGCCCGATCGCCCCGCCGGCAGAGAAGCTGGCGATCCACACCCCGACGGCGACGGTGCGCTGCCTGGGGTCGGCGAACATGCTGCGGATCAGCGACAGGGTGGAGGGCGCCAGGGTCGCCCCGGCCAGCCCGAGCAGCGCGCGGGCGCCGATCAGCATCCCCGGGCTGGTGGAGAAGGCGGCCAGCACCGAGGCGGCCCCGAACGCGCCGGCACCGGTCAGCAGCAGCCGCCGCCGGCCGATCCGGTCGCCGAGGGTGCCCATGGTGACCAGCGACCCGGCCAGAACGAACCCGTAGATGTCCACGATCCACAGCAGCTGGGCACTGCTCGGCCGCAGGTCCGCGCTCAGGTGCGGCACCGCCAGGTTCAGGACCGTCAGGTCCATCGCATAGACCATGCACGGAAGGGCCAGCACCGCCAGCCCGATCCACTCCCGCCGCCCGGCCCGGAGCGTCGACTGCACCATTGTCTAGCCCGTGACCCTCGCGGCGACGACTCGCCCGAGCCCGTCGAGGATGCTGGGCCAGCCGTCCGCAAACCCGTCGCGGGCCTGGGCGGTCGGGAAGCCGCGCTGGACGATCGTCATCCGGGTGCCGCCGTTGTCCTCCTCGAAGGTGACCTGCATGTCGGTGTCGAGGCTGGATCCGTCCGGCATCGTCATCGTCGAGCTGTAGACCAGGCGTCGCGGCCGGTCGACCACCTGGAACAGGTTGGTTTCGCGGGCGGGTGTGCTTCCCGGAGGCCCGAACGCCACCGTCCACCGGCCGCCCACCCGCAGGTCGCACTCGGCCTCCACGATCCAGTCCGGCGCATCCGCGTACAGCTCCTTCTGGGCGTCGGGGTCGGTGAACGCGTCGAAGACGACCGCCGGCGCGGCGTCAAACAGGCGCTCAAGCTTCAGGTCGTGGCTCACGGTCGTGCTCCTCGCTTCTCCAGGTAGCGCCCAAGGCGGTCGAGCCGGCCCTCCCACCGGTGCCGGTAGCTCTCGATCCACTGGGCCGCGTCGTCCAGGTGCTCCGACCCGAGCCGGCACTGGCGGGTGCGGCCCTGCTTCTCGGTGATCACCAGCTGCGCCTCCTCGAGGACGCGGACGTGCTTGAGCAGGCCGGGCAAGGTGATCTCGAAGGGGTCCGCGAGCTCGCTGATGGTGGCGGGCCCGCGCGCCAGCCGCTCGAGGATCTCGCGGCGCGTCGGGTCCGACAGCGCCGAGAAGGTCCGGTCGAGCGTCGAATACTTTACCATTTGGTTCACTGTAAACCGAGAGCGGCCGGGGGTCAACCACACGGCGCGCCCCTGGTCCCCGCAGGACCCCTCGAAGGTGGGGGTTGACAGCGCTTACCTTAGCGACGTTAAGTAACGCGGGATAAGTTAACGTCGCTAATAGACGGAGGGGCGCGATGTTGGACTGGCTGGCACGGTCGCTGCTGCGCCGCCGGGTGCTGGTGCTGGTGGCGGCGGTGGCCGTGGTGGGAGCGGCGGGAGTGCTCGGCGCCGGGGTGGTGTCGAAGCTGCGCTCCGGCGGGTTCGAGGACCCGGCGGCCTCCTCGACGAGGGCCCAGGCGGCGCTGCGGGACAGCTTCCACACCGGGGAGCCGAACCTGGTGCTGCTGGTGACGGCCGACGGCGGCACGGTCGACCGAGGCGACGTCGCCGGCGGGGGACTGCAGCTGACCAGGCGGCTCGCGGCCGAACGGGACGTCAGCGAGGTCCAGTCGTACTGGACTACCAAGGCGCCGGCGCTGCGCAGCGTCGACGGCCGGCAGGCGCTCGTGCTGGCCAGGATCGCCGGTGACGACGACGCCACCCAGAAGCGGGCCGAGCAGCTGGCCACCACCTTCGAGGGAGACCGAGGGAGCATGCGCGTGCGGGTCGGCGGCCAGGCTCGGGTCTTCGGCCAGGTCAGCGACCAGGTCGAGCGCGACCTCACCCGCGCGGAGGGGATCGCGGTGCCGATCACGCTGCTGCTGCTGGTGGTGGTGTTCTCCAGCGCGGTCGCGGGCGCGCTGCCGCTGGCGGTCGGCGGGTTCGCCATCGTGGGCACGCTGCTGGTGCTGCGCCTGCTGGCGAGCCTCACCGACGTGTCGGTCTATGCGCTCAACCTCACTACCGCGCTGGGGCTCGGGCTGGCGATCGACTACAGCATGTTCATCGTGTCGCGCTACCGGGAGGAGCTGCGCGCCGGGCAGGAGCCGGCGGACGCGCTGGTGACCACCATGCGGACCGCCGGCCGGACGGTCCTGTTCAGCGCCGCGACCGTGGCCGTGGCGCTGGTCGCCCTGCTCGTCTTCCCGCTGTACTTCCTGCGCTCGTTCGGCTACGCGGGTATCGCCGTGGTCGCCCTGGCCGCCGTCGGCGCGCTGGTCGTCCTCCCCGCCCTGCTGGCCGTGCTCGGCCGCCGGATCGACTCCCTCCGCCTGCCCTTCGGCCGCCCGGCGGCCCGGCCGGCGGCCACCCCACAGCGCGCCGCCGCCCCTGCGGCCGGAGCCGACCGGACCGTCCGGCCCGCCGGGTCGGCGCAGGCGCCGGAAGCGGGCTCGGGGGCGTGGCACCGGATCGCGATGGCGGTGATGCGGCGGCCGGTGCCGATCGCGACGGCGGTGGTGGCGGTGCTGCTGGTGCTGGGCGCGCCCTTCCTCGGCGTGCGCTTCGGCCTGCCGGACGACCGGGTGCTGCCGACCTCCGCCAGCAGCCGCCAGGTGGCCGACGCGATTCGCGGCGACTTCACCGCCCGCGACGCCGACGCGCTGCAGGTGGTGGCGACCGGCACCGGGGCTCCGGCCGCTGTAGCCGCCGAGATCGACGGCTACGCCAGCTCCCTGTCCGGCCTGCCCGGCGTCGCCAGAGTCGACGCCATGACCGGCAGCTACGCCGGCGGCCACAAGCTGGCCTCCAGGCCGCAGGCCACGGCCCAGGCACCCGCCTCCACCCCGGCACCCGCCTCCGCTCCGGCGCAGGCACCCGCCTCCGCTCCGGTCCCGGCCGCCGGCGCACAGGCCGGCGGCCGGTTCGTGGCGGGGAGCGCGACCTGGCTGCGGGTGGTGCCGACGGTGGAGGCCTATTCGAGCGCCGGCGAGAACCTGGTCGAGCGGGTGCGAGCGCTGCCGGCGCCGTTCGCGGTCGACGTCGGCGGCCCCTCGGCACAGCTGGTCGATACCAAGGCCGCGATCAGCGACCGGCTGCCGCTTGCCGTGGCGATCATCGCCGGCGCGACCCTGCTACTTCTGTTCCTGATGACCGGCAGCCTGGTCATCCCCATCAAGGCCCTGGTCCTCAACCTGCTGTCGCTCTCCGCCGTCTACGGCGCGATGGTCTTCGTCTTCCAGGACGGCCACCTGTCCGGCCTGCTCGGCTTCACCTCGACCGGCACGATCGACACCTCGATGCCGGTGCTGCTGTCGTGCATCGCCTTCGGCCTCTCCATGGACTACGAGGTGTTCCTGCTCTCGCGGATCAAGGAGGAGTACGACCGCACCGGGGACACGGTCTCCTCTGTGGCCACCGGCCTGGAGCGGAGCGGCCGCATCGTGACCACGCTGGCGGCGCTGCTGGCGATCGTGTTCATCGCGTTCGCGACCTCGCAGGTCACCTTCCTGAAGCTGTTCGGGATCGGCAGCGCGCTGGCGATCGTGGTCGACGCCACCCTGATCCGCGCGCTGCTGGTGCCGGCGTTCATGCGGCTGGCCGGCAGAGCCAACTGGTGGGCGCCGCGGCCGCTTCGCCTGCTGCACGACCGCATCGGCTTGCGGGAAGATGTCCCCAGACGCGTCCCGGAGGTGATCAGAACCTGACGACCCCGACCACCAGCCGCCCTCCCTCCCCGCGCCGGCGTGCCCGGCGGGGCGAGGGAGAGCGGCTGCGTGCCGACATCCTGGAGGCGGCCACCCGCCTGCTGTTCGGGGCGGGCGACGAGTCGGCGGTCTCGATCCGCGCCGTCGCCGATGCCGTCGGCGTCACCCCGCCCTCGATCTACCTGCACTTCTCGGACAAGAACGAGCTCATCATGGAGGTCTGCCGCGAGCAGTTCCGTAAGCTCGACGAGCACCTCCAGGCCGCGACCGCCGGGGTCGAGGACCCGATCGAGGCGATGCACGCCTGCGGCCGGGCCTACGTCGACTTCGGGCTCTCCAACGCCGAAGGCTACCGCGTGCTGTTCATGGGCCGATGGGACCACGGCCACAAGGGCGAGCTCGCCGAGCCGGGCGAGATCGAGTTGTCTGCCTTCGTCCACCTGGTCCAGAACGTGGAGCGGGGCATGCGCCAGGGCAGGATCGCCCCGGCCGATCCCAAGCTCGTCGCGCTCGGGCTCTGGGCGACCGCGCACGGGATCACCTCGCTGCTGATCTCCCACCCCGGCTTCCCGTGGCCGCCCGACGCCTCCGCCATGGTCGACTGCGTGCTCGCGCAGGGACTGGAGGGCGTGATGGCCCGAGGGCCCGGCGCCTCACCCCTTCACGGCGCCCATGGTGAAGCCCTGGACGAAGCGGTCGAGGAAGAAGTTGTAGATCAGCGCGACGGGCACGGCGACGATCACCGCCGACGCCATCAGTGACTGCCAGAAGAAGACGTCGCCGCGCACCAGGTTGGTTGGCACCCCCACGCTGATGGTCATGTGGTCGGAGCTGGCCACGAACGCCAGCGCGTAGATGAACTCGTGCATGGTCAGCGTGAAGGCGAACACCACCACCGTGAAGATCCCCGGCAGCGCCAGCGGCAGCACGGTGCGCACGAATGCCTGGAAGCGGCTGTAGCCGTCGACCTGGGCCTGCTCCTCGACGTCGCGCGGGATCGACTTGAAGAAGCCGTTCAGCAGCCAGGTCGACAGCGGGATCGTGAAGGTCGGGTAGACGATCACCAGCGCCCAGATGGTGTCCTGCAGGCGCATCGAGGCCACCATCCGCGACAGCGGGATGAACAGCAGCGTCGGCGGGATCAGATAGACCAGGAAGATCCCCACGCCCAGCCTCCCGCCCCAGCGCCCGGTCAGGCGCGCCAGCGCGTAGGCGGCCGGGATGCTGAGCGCCAGGGTGATCAGCACCACCAGGATCCCGATCACCACCGTGTTGCGCACGAAGGTGAGATAGGGCGTCTGCTGGAACAGCAGCTTGATGTGCGCGAGCGTGGGCGGTCTGTTGTAGAGGAACGGGTTGTTGTTGACGTTGTAGAGGTCGGGGTCGGTCTTGAACATGGTGACGACCGCCCACAGGAACGGGAACGACGCGACCAGCGCGAACAGTCCGACCACCGTGTAGATGCGGGCGGAGGTGCGGAGCCGGCGCCCCCCGCCGGGCCGGGTGGTTTGGCCGATCGCCGCCACGCCTAGCTCACCTCCGCTCGGGACACCATCCGAAGGATCAGCGCGGCGAGCCCGGCCAGCACCGGGAACATGAACACCGCGACGGCCGCGCCCTCGCCCAGGCTGCCGCCCTCGATCCCCCGGAAGAACGCCCAGCTCGCCAGCACCTGGGTGGCGTTCTGGGGGCCGCCGCGGGTGAGCACGAACACCACCGTCATGTCGGTGAAGCTGAAGACCAGGCCGAACAGCAGCGCCACCGCGCTGATCGGCAGCAGCAGCGGGATGTCGATCCCGAACATGCGCCGCCAGAAGCCGGCGCCGTCGATCTCGGCGGCCTCGCGCACGTCCTGGGGGATCGAGGTCAGCCCCGCGAGCAGGATCACCGTGGCCAGCGGCAGCATCCGCCACGCCTGCACGGCGATCACCGAGCCCATGGCCAGGTGCGCTCGCCCCAGCCAGAACATGTGACTGCCGGGGCTGGTGATGCCGGTGTGCGACAGTACCCAGTCGATCGGGCTGAAGATCGAGTCGAGCATCCACAGCCAGGCGATGGTCCCCAGCGCGATCGGGGTGGTCCAGGGCAGCAGGATCAGGAAGCGCGCGATCCACTTGCCGCGGAAGTTGGCGCGCAGCGCGAACGCCAGCACCACCGAAAGCACCACCACCAGGACCTGGGAGATCAGGGTGAACACCACGGTGTTGCGCAGCGAGGTCCTGGTCACCGGGTCCGCCAGCGCCGCCTTGAAGGTGTCGATTCCCACGAAGTGCAGCGCCGGGTTGCCGGTGGTGATGTCGGTGAAGGCGTACAGGATGGCCATCACCAGCGGGAAGCCGACCAGCGCGAGCAGGTAGGCCACCGAAGGCAGCAGCAGCAGCGGCCCGAGGACGCCCTCGCGCTCGAACAGGTAGCGGCGGTTGCGCTCGTGCGGGCGGGTCGCCGCCTCCGGCGCCGCCGTGGTCACGCGCTCACCCCCCGCAGCGGCTGCGGGGCGATGCGGTCGCCGCTGTCCTTGCCGAAGAAGCGCAGGCTCGACTCCGCCACGGCGAAGCGCGCCGGCGAGCCCTCGGCGACCGGGGTGGTCACCGTGAAGGGCAGCCTGGCGATCACCTTGACGCCCTCCGCGATCGCCGGGATGGTGCCGTACAGCATCCGGTCGGAGCCCAGGTACTCGACCCGGTCGACCTGGTACTCGAACGGCACCCTGCCCTCGCGCTCGCTGACCAGGCCCTCCGGCAGGAAGTGCTCGGGGCGGAAGCCGACCAGCGCGCCGTCGTGCTCCAGCAGGTTCATCGGCGGCGAGCCGAGGAAGGTCGCCACGAAGGTGTTGGCCGGCTCGTGGTAGATCTCGCGCGGGGTGCCGAGCTGCTGCAGCCGTCCCTTGTCCAGCACGGCGATGCGGTCGCCGAGGCCCATCGCCTCCACCTGGTCGTGGGTCACGTAGATGGTGGTGACTCCGACCCGGCGCTGGAACTCCTTCAGGTCCTCGCGGGCGGAGGTCCGCAGCTTGGCGTCCAGGTTGGACAGCGGCTCGTCCAGCAGGAACACCTGCGGATCGCGGACCAGCGCCCTGGCCAGGGCCACCCGCTGGCGCTCGCCGCCGGAGAGCTGGCGGGGCTTGCGTTCCAGCAGGTGGTCGATGCCGAGCAGGCTGGAGGCCCAGCGGATCCGCTCGGGCCGCCGCTCCTTGGGCATGCCGCCGGCGGCCAGTGGGAACGAGATGTTCTGCGCGACCGTCTTGTGCGGGTAGAGCGCGTAGCTCTGGAAGACCATCGCGATCCGGCGCGCCCTGGGGGGCAGGTCGTTGACGACCCGACCCCCGATGAGGACCTCGCCCTCGCTGGGCCGCTCGAGCCCGGCGATCATGCGCAGGAGCGTGGTCTTGCCCGATCCCGAGGGGCCGAGCAGCACCAGGTACTCGCCCTCCTCGGTGGCGATATCGACGCCGTCGACCGCCGGGGTGTCGCCGACGAAGACCTTGCGCACGCCTCTGGTCTCCACCACCGCCATGTGTGGATTCCTCCCGTCTTCTCAGGCGTTACCGCCGACCAGGCCCTGCTTGCGCCACTTCGCGAAGATCGTCTTGACCTGCGTCTCCGCACTGGCCACCGCCTGCTTGGGGGGCGTGCCCTTGGCGGCGGCGGCCATCATGTTCGGCAGGACGAAGGTGTTGAGGACCTCGCCCTCGGCGGCGTTGGACGGGCCCGGGTAGCCGATGTTGGTGCTCCACGACTCGGCGTCCTTGAGCAGCGACAGCTTGTTGGCAGGCTGCGACTTGAAGGGGTCGTTGTCGAGCCAGCCGGGAAGCTGCTGCCATGCGGCGGAGGTCTTGAAGGCGGGGAAGTCGTAGAGCTTGGAGTTGCTGGCGACGTCGCTGGAGTGGTCGGCCAGGAACAGCAGGAACTGCTTGGCCTCCTGGGCGTTCTTGGAGAACTTGGGGATCACGTAGCTGCGCACCACGTGCTCGCCCGCCAGCGCCTTGCCGTTCGGGCCCTTGAGCGCCGGCCGGAAGAAGATGTCGTTGGCGACGTCCGGGTTGGCGGTCTGCGCGCTGCGGTAGGCCGAGATCGAGTTGAGGATGTAGGACAGGCGCCCGGCGATCAGGCCCTGGTTGTTGGAGGCGGCCGTCCAGCTGAAGATCTCGTCGGTCATGGTCTGCTTGAACAGCTTGGCCATGTAGGCGACCGCGTCGATGACCTCGGGCGAGTTGATGACCACGTTCTGGTTGGCGTCCTGGATCGAGCCGCCGTAGGACCAGATCAGCGCCCGGGCGGCCATGTTGGAGTCGACCTCCTGGGACATGCCGATCCCGACGGGGATCCTGGAGCGCTGCTTGATCATGGTCCCGCCCTCGAGCAGCTCCTGCCAGGTGCTGGGGCCGTTGGGCAGCCCGACCGGCTCCCACAGGCTCTTGCGGTAGTCGCCCGGGTCGGGGGTCCAGGTGTGGCAGAACCCGTAGTAGCGGTTGGTGGTCGGGTTGAAGCTGGACGCCTTGCAGTAGCTGATCTGCTCGCCGTGCTTGCTGGTGGCCTCCTGGACGACGTCGCTGAGGTCCAGCACGCTCGGCTCCAGCGCCGACGGCGGGACGATCCACTCGATCATGTCGTGGCCCTGCCCGGCGTTGATCTCGGCGGCGCTGCGGGCGGGGAGGTCGGCGTTGTCGATGTGGTCGACCGTGACCGTCACGCCGTTGTCCTTGCCCCACTGCTTGGCGAAGCCGTCGAACCACTTGTCGTAGGCCGGGATGAAGTGGCTCCACTGCAGGATGTGGAGCTGCTTGCCGCCGCCGCTGCCGGGACCGGAGGAGCTGGACGGGCCGGTGCACGCCGCCACCAGCCCAGAGCCGAGCCCGGCGACCGTGAGCGTGCCGGTCGTCTTCAGGAAACCGCGCCTGGAGAGACCGGTCCCACCACCGCTGCCGGTCTCGCTCTTCCGGTCGTCCGCGTCCTTACGCATGGCCCACCCTCCTGTTACTCGGCGTGACATCATGCAATGGAACGGACAAAGACTCCCACCTGCAATCGATTGCCGCAAGAGGCTTTGTCCGCTCCGCTACGGATCAACAAGGCAAGCACACGAAAGGCGGCACACCGCCCGGGGCTGCGCGGATCCGTCAGGGAGGCGGGGACGCGCGCGGCTTCGCGGCGGGCCCGCGGGCGCCGCCCCTGGCGGGCGTGCTTGCCGGCGGGGGGCGCGCTCACTACGATGCGTTGGACCGGCCGACCGGCGGCCGGCGGCGAGCCCGGCTCGCCGACGCCCTTTAATGACTGGTCCGGCGAGGCCAGGAAGGGAGCCAACCGGATGCATCGCACGCTGCCTCCATGCCCGACGGGCTGGAGGCTTTCTTGATGCCCGCCCCCGAGCGGGCGATGGTCATGGACCAGGCCGACGTCGGCCGCGCCCTGACCCGTATCGCTCACGAGGTCGTCGAGCGCAACAAGGGCACCCAGGGACTGGTCGTCGTGGGCATCCACACCCGCGGCGTGCCGCTGGCCCGGCGCCTGGCCGCCAAGCTCGGCGAGATCGAGGGCGCCCAGGTCCCCACCGGCGCCCTCGACGTGACCATGTACCGCGACGACATCGGCCTGCGACCGCCCGGCGCGACCCGCGACACCGACCTGCCGTTCGACCTGGCCGGCACGGTGGTCGTGCTGGTGGACGACGTGCTCTACACGGGCCGCACCATCCGGGCGGCCCTGGACGCCCTGACCGACTTCGGCCGCCCTCGCGCCATCCAGCTCGCGGTGCTGGTCGACCGCGGCCACCGCGAGCTGCCGCTACGCGCCGACTACGTGGGCAAGAACCTGCCGACCGCGCCGGACGGCGTCGTCAAGGTGCTGCTGTCGGAGACCGACGGCCGCGACGGCGTGCTGGTGATGGAGGGCGAGGCATCCGCCGGAGACGGCCGGCGGGGCCGCACCGGAGAGGCGACGGAGGCGACGAGGCGATGAAGAAGCACCTGCTGTCGGCAGCCGACCTCGACTCCGCCGACATCACCCGGATCCTCGACACCGCGGCGCACCTGGCCAAGGTCACCGACCGGGCCATCAAGAAGGTGCCGACGCTGCGGGGCCGGACCGTCTGCAACCTGTTCTTCGAGGACTCGACCAGGACCAGGATCTCCTTCGAGCTGGCCGCAAAGCGCCTGTCGGCGGACGTGATCAACTTCACCGCCAAGGGGTCGAGCGTCTCCAAGGGCGAGAGCCTGAAGGACACCGCCATCACCCTGGAGGCGATGGGCGTGGACGCCATCGTCATCCGCCACGGCGCCTCGGGCGCGCCGTGGCGGCTGGCCGAGTGGGTCGACGCGGTGGTCATCAACGCCGGCGACGGCACCCACGAGCACCCCACCCAGGCGCTGCTGGACCTCTACACCATGCGCCAGCGATTCCCGACCCTCGCGGGGCTGCGGGTGGCGATCGTCGGCGACGTGCTGCACTCGCGCGTGGCCCGCTCCAACGTGCTGGCGCTTGGGACCATGGGCGCGGAGGTCACGCTGGTGGCCCCGCCGACGCTGCTGCCGGCCAGGGTCGAGACCTGGGGCGCGGGGATCTCCTACGACCTCGACGCCGTGCTGCCCAAGCAGGACGTGGTGATGCTGCTGCGGATGCAGCTCGAGCGCCAGCGCGCCGGGTTCTTCCCGTCGCTGCGCGAGTACGCGCGCCTGTACGGGCTGGACGCTCGCCGGCTGGAGGCCATGCCGGAGCACGCCATCGTCATGCACCCCGGCCCCATGAACCGCGGTGTGGAGATCGCCGCCGACGTGGCCGACTCGATCGAACGGTCGGTGATCGCCGACCAGGTCGCCAACGGCATCAGCGTGCGGATGGCCCTGCTGTACCTGCTGCTCGGCGGCCCAGCCGTGGGCGACCCGCCGGTGCCAGCGGTCGTCGAGGGAGCTGCGCTGTGAGCCCGCTCGGCCAGGGGAGCGGCCCCGGCCCCGCGGGCCCGTCGAGCCCTTCGAGCCGCCCGCGCCGCCCCGCCGGCCCGTCGAGCCGCTCGGGCCCCGCCGGCCCGTCGAACAGCCCGGGCCCCGCCGCCGGCCCGGGCCCGGTGCTGCTGCGGGGCGGACGGCTGGTCGACCCGGCGGGCGGGCACGACGCCACCGCCGACGTGCTGGTCCGCGGCGGCGCGGTGGCCGCGGTCGGGACGGGCCTGGAGGCCGGCGACGCCGAGCTGGTGGACTGCGACGGCCTGGTGGTCAGCCCCGGCTTCGTCGACCTGCACGTGCACCTGCGCGAACCCGGCCGCGAGGACGCCGAGACGATCGAGACAGGCTCGCGCGCCGCCGCGCTCGGCGGCTACACGGCCGTCTGCCCGATGCCCAACACCGACCCGGTGGCCGACAACGCCGGCGTGGTCGAGATGGTCGCCGCCCGCGGCCGCGAGGTCGGCCTGGTCGACGTCTTCCCGGTCGGCGCGGTCACGCTCGGGCAGCGCGGCGGGGAGCTGGCCGAGCTCGGCACCATGGCGCACTCCGCCGCACGGGTCGACTGCTTCTCCGACGACGGCCGGCCCATCCGCGACGCGCGCCTGCTGCGGCTGGCGCTGGAGTACGCGCAGGCCTTCGACGCGGTCATCGCCGACCACGCCGAGGACCCTTCGCTCACCGACGGCGCCCAGATGCACGAGGGCGAGGTGTCGGCCATCCTCGGCCTGCAGGGCTGGCCGGCCGCGGCCGAGGAGATGGTGGTCGCCCGCGACCTGCTGCTGGCCGAGCTGACCGGCGGGCGGCTGCACCTGTGCCACCTCTCCACGGCCGGGTCGGTGGCGCTGGTGCGGGCGGCCAAGGCGCGCGGCGTGCTGGTCACCGCCGAGGCGGCGCCGCACCACTTCACCCTGACCGACGAGGCGGCCCGCTGCTTCGACCCGGTCTACAAGGTCAACCCGCCGCTGCGCTCCAAGGCCGACGTCGAGGCGATCCGCGACGGGCTCGCCGACGGCACCATCGACGCCATCGCCACCGACCACGCGCCGCACGCCCGCGAGGACAAGGAGGTCGAGTGGGCCACCGCGCCGCCGGGCATGCTGGGCCTGGAGACGGCGCTGGCGCTCACCATCACCGAGCTGGTCGAGCCCGGCTACCTGCGGCTCGGCCAGGCGGTCGAGCGCCTGACCGCCGGCCCGGCCCGCTGCCGGCGCCTGCCTGGCCATGGCGGGCCGGTGGTCCCCGGCTCGCCCGCCAACCTGACCGTGTTCGACCCGACCGCCGCCTGGATGGTGGCGGCGCCCGCGCTCGCCAGCCGCGCGAGGAACACCCCATACCATGGCCGTCAAGTCAGGGGTCGGGTGGTGCACACTCTCCTGCGAGGAACCTTCACGGTTCGCGGCGGGAAGGCGGGTTGGTGAGACGGAGGGGTTCGGGGAATCCCGAGGGGGTGCCCCGATGAACTGGCTCTCTGGGGTCCTGGTGGTGGCGGCCGTGGCCGCCGTGGCCGCCGGGCTGGTGCTCGGGGCCGTGCGGCGGACCGTGCGGCGCCAGCAGGCCGGGCTGCCCCCGCTGCCGCGCGGCGGCGCGCCGGCCCGCCCGCTGCTGGAGGCCGGCGGCGCCCGCTACCTGGGGACCACCTACGCGCCCTCGCCGGTGCGGCGCTTCTCCGGCCACGGGCTGCTCGGCCGCGCCCTCGTCGACCTGGCCCTCGACGAGCGCGGCCTGCGGGTCGGCGGCGGCCGGCCGGGACTGTGGCTGGTCCCGGCGGCGGCCGTGCGCCGGGTCGAGGTGGCCACCAACCACGCCGGCAAGGTCGTCTACGCCCAGCGGGTGCTGGTGGTCGACTGGCAGCTGGGCGACACCGTGCTGCGGTCGGGGTTCGTGCTGGACGACGAGGCGGTGGCGCGAGCGTGGGCCGAGCGCGTGGCGGCGGTGGCCGCCGGCGGGGAGGTGCGGCGATGAAGCGGGTCCCGGCGCTGCTCACCCTGGAGGACGGCAGCGCCTTCGGTGGCGAGGCGTTCGCGTCGCAGCCCTTCACGGTCGCCGGCGAAGTTGTCTTCAACACCGCCATGAGCGGCTACCAGGAGGTCCTGACCGACCCGTCCTACCGCCGCCAGATCGTCTGCATGGCGGCTCCCGAGATCGGCAACTACGGCACCAATCCCGACGACGCCGAGTCCGACCGCATCCAGGTGACCGCCTTCGTGGTCCGCCAGGCGGCGCGCCGGGCCTCCAACTGGCGGGCGCGGCGGACCCTGGCCGAGGAACTGGAGGCCGTTGGGGTGCCCGGGGTGGAGGGCATCGACACGCGCCGGCTGGTGCGCCACCTGCGCAGCGCCGGCGCCATGCGCGGCGCCCTCTCCACCGAGGTGCTCGACGAAGCCGAGCTGCGCGGGCTCGCCCTGCAGGCGCCCGACCCCAACGGCCTGGCGCTGGTCGACGAGGTCACCCGGCAGGCGCCGCTGGAGCTGGAGGCCGAAGGCCCGGAGCGGTTCCGGGTGGTGCTCTACGACTTCGGCGCCAAGAACAACATCTCCAGGCGGCTGCGCCGGCTCGGCGCCACGTTGCTGATCGTGCCGGCCGGCACCCCCGCCGAGCTGGCGCTGGACTGGCGCCCGGACGGCGTGATGCTCTCCAACGGCCCTGGCGACCCGGCGACCGTCGGCCACGGCGTGCGCGCTACCGCCCAGCTGCTCGGCAAGGTGCCGGTCTTCGGCATCTGCCTCGGCCACCAGCTCCTCGGCCAGGCGATCGGCGGCCGCACCCTGCGCCTGCCGTTCGGGCACCGGGGCGTGAACCAGCCGGTGGTCGAGGTCGACACCGGCAGGGTCTCGGTCACCAGCCACAACCACGGCTTCGCGGTCGACGCCTCCAGCCTGCCGCCGACCGCCAGGGTCACCCACCGCAACGCCAACGACGGCGTGGTCGAGGGGCTCGAATGCCTCGACGTGCCGGCCTTCTCCGTGCAGTACCACCCGGAGGCCGCGCCCGGCCCCCACGACGCCCACCCACTGTTCGAGCGCTTCGGCGCGCTGATGGAGTCGGTCCGCCCGTGACGGGCGGCGGGAAGGAGGACGGCATGTCACAGCAGCGGACCTTCCGCGCGCTCGGCGGGGTCGACCAGGGGGTCGAGGCGCCGGCGGGGGACGCGGCGGCCGACGCGCTCCGCCAGGAGTTCGAGCGCGTGCTGGCGCTCAAGGGGAGCCTGCGCGGCGAAGCCCAGGCGGCGGTGTCGCCCACCGGGCGGCGGACCACCGCCAGCGACGAGGCCAAGCTGCGCACGCTGGTGGCCAGCGTCGAGGGCGCCAGCCGCTTCGCGATCAGGCTGCGGCTGCTGAGCCCTGGCCAGGTGCGGGCCCTGTGGGCCGAGGCGATGGCCAAGGGCCTGTTCGACGGCTGGGACGCCGGCCAGTCCGCCTACAACCACGCCGAGGCCGCCGCGGGGGCCGAGGTCCAGGCCGCCGCCGGGGCTGGGGCCTCTACCGGACCAGCCGCCGCCGAGGCGGTGGTCGAGGGGGACCGGTAGTGCCGCTGCGCGAGGACCTGCGCTCCGTCCTGGTGATCGGGTCGGGGCCGATCGTGATCGGCCAGGCGGCCGAGTTCGACTACTCCGGCACCCAGGCCTGCCGGGCGCTGCGCCGCCTCGGCCTGCGCGTGGTCCTGGTCAACTCCAACCCGGCCACGATCATGACCGACCCGGAGGTCGCCGACGCCACCTACCTGGAGCCCCTGACCCCCGACATGGTCGCCGCCGTGCTCGAGGCCGAGCGGCCCGACGCGGTGCTGCCCACCCTGGGTGGCCAGACCGCCCTGAACCTGGCGGTCGCCCTGGACGAGCGCGGCGACCTGGAGCGGCTCGGCGTCGAGCTGATCGGCGCCACCGTCGAGGCCGTCCGCCGCGCCGAATCGCGGGTCGCCTTCAGCGAGGTCTGCGCGCGCGCCGGGCTCCGGACGCCGCGCAGCAGAGAGGTCGGCTCGGTCGGCGACGGCCTGGAGGCGATCGCCGAGCTGGGCCTGCCGCTGGTGCTGCGGCCCTCGTTCACGCTCGGCGGCTGGGGCGGCGGGGTCGCCCGCGGCGCCGGCGAGCTGGGCGAACTGCTCGCCCAGGGCCTGGCCGCCAGCCCCGTGCACCGGGTGCTGGTAGAGGAGAGCGTACTCGGCTGGAAAGAATTCGAGCTCGAGGTCATGCGCGATCGAGCCGACAACGCAGTGGTGGTGTGCTCGATCGAGAACCTGGACCCGATGGGGGTCCACACCGGCGACTCCATCACGGTGGCGCCGGCCATGACCCTGACCGACCGCGAGTACCAGGCGATGCGGGACGACTCGCTGGCGGTGCTGCGCGCGGTCGGGGTCGAGACCGGTGGCGCCAATGTGCAGTTCGCGGTCGACCCCGCCAGCGGCCGCCGGGTCGTGATCGAGATGAACCCGCGGGTCTCGCGCTCCTCCGCGCTGGCGTCCAAGGCGACCGGCTTCCCGATCGCCAAAGTCGCCGCCCAGCTCGCGGTGGGCTTCACCCTGGACGAGATCCGCAACGAGGTCACCGGCAAGACGGCCGCGGCGTTCGAGCCGACCCTCGACTACGTCGTGGTCAAGGTGCCCCGCTTCAACTTCGAGAAGTTCCCAGGGGCCGACCAGGTGCTGACCACGCGGATGAAGTCGGTCGGCGAGGTCATGGCCATCGGCCGGACCTTCCCCGAGGCGCTCCAGAAGGCCTACCGCTCCCTGGAGGCCGGCCGCGACGGCCTCGGCGCGCCCGAGACCGGTCCGGGCGGCCCGGCCCGGCCGGGACCGCTGTCGCCGGAGCGGCGCCGGGCGCTGCTGGAGGCCGCCGCCGTCCCGACCGACACCCGTCTCGAGGAGGTCGAGCGGGCGCTGCGGCTCGGCTGCGGGGTCGACGAGATCTCCAGGGCCTCGGGCATCGACCCCTGGTTCGTCGACGGCGTTGCGCGCATCGTCGAGGTCCGCTCCGAGGTCGCGGCCGCCGCCGTGATCGACGCGCTCGACCGCGACCTGCTGTGGCGCGCCAAGCGGCTCGGCTTCTCCGACCGCCAGCTCGCCGGCATCGTCGGCGCCACCGAGGGCGAGGTCCGCACCCGGCGCCGCGCGCTGGGCGTCGAGCCCGTCTACCGCTCGGTCGACACCTGCGCCGGCGAGTTCGAGGCCTCCACGCCCTACCACTACTCGACCTACGAGGAGGAGACCGAGGTCCCGGTCACCGGCAGGCCGCGGGTGATCGTGCTCGGCTCGGGCCCCAACCGCATCGGCCAGGGCGTCGAGTTCGATACCGCCTGCGTGCACGCCGTCCAGGCATTGCGGGAGGCCGGCTACGAGACGGTCATGGTCAACTGCAACCCGGAGACCGTCTCCACCGACTACGACGTCGCCGACCGGCTCTACGTCGAGCCGCTGACCACCGAGGACGTGCTGGAGGTCTGCCGCGCCGAGGCGCGCGGGGGCCAGCTCGTCGGGGTGATCGTGACCATGGGCGGCCAGACGCCGCTGCAGCTGGCCCACGGGCTGGCGGCGGCCGGCGTGCCGCTGCTGGGCACCCCACCCGAGGCGATCGACCTGGCGGAGGACCGCGGCCGCTTCGGAGCCGTGCTGGACCGTTGCGGCCTGGACGCTCCGGCCTGGGGGCAGGCCAGCAGCCCGGAGGAGGCGCTGGCGGTGGCCGAGCGGATCGGCTACCCGGTGCTGGTGCGGCCCTCCTACGTGCTCGGCGGGCGCTCCATGGAAGTCTGCTACGACGCCGGCACGCTGGCACGCTCCGGGGCGCTGGCCAGCATGAACCACGGCGACCGGCCGGTCCTGGTCGACCGGTTTCTGGAGGACGCCGTCGAGGTGGACGTCGACGCGCTCTGCGACGCCGCCGGCGACGTGCTGATGTGCGGGGTGATGGAGCACATCGAAGAGGCCGGGGTCCACTCCGGGGACTCCGCCTGCGCGCTGCCCCCGATCACGCTCGGCCCCGACCAGCTCGACACCATCGGCGAGGCCACCCAGCGGCTGGCCAGAGCGCTCGGCGTGGTCGGCATCCTCAACGTCCAGTTCGCCTTCAAGGGCGACCGGCTGTACGTGCTGGAGGCCAACCCGCGTGCCAGCCGCTCGGTCCCATTCGTCGAGAAGGTCACCGGCCTGCCGGTCGCCAGGGCGGCCGCGCTGATCGCCACCGGCCGGAGCATCCAGGAGCTGCGCAAGGCCGGCATGCTGCCGTCCGGCGAATCCGTGCTGGCGCCGCAGCCCGACCACGTCGGCGTCAAGGAGGCCGTGCTGCCGTTCGCCCGCTTCCCCGGCGCGGACTCGCTGCTCGGGCCGGAGATGCGCTCGACCGGCGAGGTGCTGGGACTCGATCGCTCGTTCGGAGCCGCCTACGCCAAGAGCCAGGAGAGCGCCTACGGCGCCCTGCCCACCAAGGGGGTCGCGTTCCTGTCGGTCCGCAACGCCGACAAGCGCGCCATCGTCCTGCCGGCCAAGCGCCTCGCCGACCTCGGCTTCAAGCTGACCGCCAGCGTCGGGACCGCCAGCGTGCTGCGGCGCAACGGCGTGCCTGTCGAGGTCGTCCACAAGGTCCACGAGGGATCGCCCAACATCGTCGACCTGATCCGCGGCGGCCAGATCGACGTGGTCGTCAACACCCCGCAGGGCTCCGGGCCGCGCAGCGACGGCTACGAGATCCGGACCGCCGCGGTGGCCTCCGACATCCCCTGCGTCACCACGCTGTCCGGGCTGGCCGCCATGGTCCAGGGGATCGAGGCCCGCCAGGCCGGCGAGCTCACCGTCCGCTCGTTGCAGGGCTACCACGGGGAGGCCGGATCACCATGACCCAAGCCGCACCCCGGCGCGAGTCGTCCGAGGTGCTGGTCCACCGCCGCACCGGCGCCTATCACGTGCTGAGCCTGGTCGCGCCCACGATCGCCAGCACCGCCAGGGCCGGCCAGTTCGTCGGGCTGCAGCCCGGCGTCGACCGTCCCTTCCTGCTGCGGCGGCCGTTCTCGATCCACCGCGTGGAGCGCCACGGCCCCGGCTTCGGCACGCTGGAGATCGTCTTCGACGTGGTCGGGCCGGGCACCGAGGTCCTCTCCGAGCTACGGCCCCACGACAGCGTGGACGTGCTCGGGCCGCTCGGCCGCCCCTTCGAGCTGCCGGACGAGCCCTGCTCGTGCCTGCTGGTCGGCGGGGGCTACGGGGTCGCCCCGCTGTTCTTCCTCGCCGAGGAACTGCGCGTGCGCGGCTGCCGCGTCGACTTCGTGGTCGGCGCCTCCACCGCCGACCGCCTCTTCAAGGCGATCGAGGCCAAGCGGCTGGGCCGCACCGCGGTGATCACCACCGACGACGGCTCGACCGGCCAGCGCGGCGTGGTCACCGACGCCATGCCAGCGCTGATGGCCCAGGCCCGCACCCGCATGGTCTACGCCTGCGGCCCGATGCCGATGCTGGCGGCGGTCAGCCGGATGGCGGCGGGCGCCGGTGTGGCCTGCCAGGTCTCGGTCGAGGAGCTGATGGCCTGCGGCACGGGGATCTGCTTCTCCTGCGTGATCCCGATGGTCGACGACGGCCGGCAGACGAGCACCCGCATGGCCCGGTCCTGCGTCGACGGCCCGGTGCTGGACGGCGCGGCCATCGCCTGGGAGGAGGTGGCGGTCTCGTGAACCCGGACCCCAGATCGAGCCCGGAGCTCGCCGGCGGCGCCGTGGGCCCGGACGCCGACGTTGAGGGTCAGGTGGAGCCCGAGCTGGCTGTGGACCTGTGCGGGGTGCCGCTGGCCACGCCGGTCATGGCCGCGTCCGGCTGCTTCGGGTTCGGCCGGGAGATGGCCGCCTTCCTGGACCTGGCCGCCATCGGCGGGGTGGTGACCAAGTCCGTCAGCATGGAGCCACGGCGTGGTCGTCCCACCCCGCGGATGGCCGAGACGCCCTCAGGGATGCTCAATGCCATCGGCCTGCAGAACCCGGGGGTCGAGGCCTTCTGCGGGACCGACCTGAAGTTCCTGCACGAGGCCGGCGCGCGCGTGGCCGTCAGCGTGGTCGGCCGCAGCGCCGAGGAATTCGCGCGCGTCGCCGAGCGGCTGGCCGCCGAGGACGCCGTCGACCTGCTCGAGCTGAACCTCTCCTGTCCCAACGTCGACACTCCCGGCGAGCTGTTCGCCGCCGACCCGGGCATGGCCGCGCTGGTGGTCAGGGCGGTCAAGTCGGTGGCGCGCCAGCCGGTGCTGGCCAAGCTGACCGCCGACGTGACCGACGTCGTGGCGGTCGCCCGAGCCTGCGTCGAGGCCGGTGCCGACGCGCTCACCCTGGTCAACACCCTGCTCGGCATGGCGGTCGACGTGCGCCGGCGCCGCCCCAAGCTGGCGGCTGTCACCGGCGGGCTGTCCGGCCCGGCCATCCGCCCCGTCGCGGTCCGCTGCGTCTGGCAGGTCGCCAGCGCCCTGCCCGAGGTCCCGATCGTCGGGCTCGGCGGCGTCATGACCGGCGAGGACGCCGCCGAGATGCTGCTGGTGGGCGCGACCGCCGTCCAGGTCGGCACCGCCAACTTCGTCAACCCGTTGGCCACCGCCGAGATCGCCGGCGGCCTGCGCGACTACCTCCGGTCCCAGCGCATCGCCTCCGTCACCGAGCTGCCCACCCTCTTCAAGCCCGAACGCTGATCATCGTCGCGTCCTGCCTTCTAGGCGCGGGCGTCGATGACATCGAGTCCGCGACGCCGGCCCGCGTCGATGAGCGCGGCGTCCGCGGTGATGAGCACATCGGCCCCCGCGAACAGTGAGCTGGCGAGGTGCACGGCATCGTAGCCACGCAGTGCCTCCCGCTCGGCGAGGTCCTCCGCATGGGCGAGCACCGCACCGTCCACCTGCACCTCGTTGACGTCGCCGCGCAACGCACGCAAGGCCTCCTTGGCTCGAGCGAACTGGTCCGCGGTCATCCGCCTCCCACGACGAGCCGCCGCCAGGCTCGCCCGGGCCTCCACGAAGAGCAGGGGAGACGCTTGCATGTGAAATCCGCCGTGCCAGGCCTGGAGCGCGGTCGGCGAGCCGACCTCCGCGACGAGCAGCTTGACGAATGCTGAGGTCTCGAAATAGAGGGTGCTCACCGACGTTGCTCGATGACGATGTCGCTGAGCGGGCCCGCGTTCTCCAGCGGTTGGGGATCGTACCGAGGGCCAGGACGCGCGGGTCGAACCTTGCCTTGAGCGATGAGCTCGGCGAGGCGGTCGATGCTGCGGCTCACTGGAATGATCCGCGCCACGGGCTTCCCGTGATCGGTCACGATCAGCTCCTGGCCGTCGCGCACGGCTGCGAGATACCGGCTGAGCGCGTTCTTCAGCGCCCGAACGCCGACTTCCTGCGGAACGGGGGTATCGGCCATGGTTTGTGTCCACCTGATGCTCGTCGTTGCCTTGATAGTACCAGGGATGAGGCTACAAATATACCACTAATGTAGCCACATTCTGTCTTTGCGTCGCCAAGCGGTTGGAGGCATAGATGCTATCCAGCGTGCGGTCGGGCGTCCTGGCGATATCCACACCCCCTGGGCCTGCCCGGAATGGGTGCGACGGGGCTCCAGAGCGCCCGTCAGCCTGCGGTCGCGCCCGTCGACGCGCTGGCGTGCCGGGGCCAGCATGGACGCGCCCGGCGGCCGCCAGAGGGCGCAGGGTGGGGGCAAGGGCAGGGCCGGTCAGTCGGGGGTGCCGGCCCAGGCGAGCTCCAGGGTGGCGCCGGTCCAGGTGGCGAGGCGCTCGGCCTCGTGCTCCGCTCGGCGGCGGACGGCGGCGGGGAGCTTGGCGAAGGGCTCGATGGTGACCATGAGGCGGCGGCCCTTCGGCTCCTGCCGCCAGGTGCCGAGCATGCGGCCGCCGGCGAGCAGGACGGGGGAGAGCCAGCCCTGCGGCCGGTAGACCCGGTCCTTGAACGGCCCGGGCATGAGCTGCTCGGCGTGCCGGGTGGCGGCGACCACGTACTGGTCGAAGGCCGGCAGCAGCCGCACCGACGGGGCGGCCGAGGCCTCCGCGATCTCCTCGGCGTGGGCGGCGAGCATCCAGCCACCCGCCCCGCCGACCTCGACGGGCAGCACCTCGTCGCCCAGGCGCTCCAGCACCCTGCCGCCCTCCGGCGCCAGCACCCCCCACCAGCGGGCGTAGTCCTCGCGCGTGACCGCGCCGCAGGCGCGCAGGTAGCGCCTGGCGGTCTCCTGCAGCGCGGCCTCCGGGTCCAGGCCGCCGCGCCAGCTCGGCAACCACTGGTCGGGCCGGGTGAAGCGCACCAGCTGCCCGTCGCTGGGGCCAAAGCAGAGCAGTCCCTGGGAGGCGGCGGGCTTGAGCAGGGACCCCCAGCTGTGCCGCAGCTTGTCGCCCAGCGCCGGCGATCCGGTGATGCTGGCGACCTCGGCCGCCAGCGCCTCGCGGGAGAGCACCTGGCCGTCCAGCGCCTGCCTGATCGCGCCATGCATCGTCTGGAGCTGCTCCAGGGTCACGCCGAAGCCGCGCTGCCAGCTCCCCCGCTCGTAGCCACGCCGCGTGCTCAGCGCCGCCTGCCAGAGCGGGTACTCGGCCGCCGGCAGCAGGTGCAGGGTGCCGCGCATCGCCCAGGTCTTGACCAGGTTGCGGTCGCGCCAGAGCGCGTCGCGGACCGCCTGCCGGTCCAGGCCGTCGACCCGTGTCCAGAGGGTCAGCTCGGCCGAGGACATGACCTGGGCGTGCAGGCCCGCGATCTCGGCGACGACCGCCAGCAGCTCGCCGCTGGGCGCGCGCTGGTCCAGGTGGTGGCGGCGCAGGCGCCAGCCGAGGACCTGGTCCCATTCGAGCCGCCGGGCCGGGGGTCGCGCTGGCATGGCGCTACCTTGCCACAGCACCGCGACAGCCATCGCGCGGCGGTCCGGGCGTGCTGTCGGCATGGTGAGCTACGCTTCCTGCGGTCACCATTCCCGGCAACCAGGAGGAGCATGCAGCGGCCGCGGTCACCGATCGTGCTTGCGCTCGACACCCCCGACCTCGACGAGGCGCGGGCGTGGGCAGCGGCGGCGGGCCCGGCGATCGGCATGGTCAAGGTGGGGCTCGAGCTGTTCGGCGCCCATGGGCCACTGGCGGTCCGGGCACTGCGGGCCGACGGCCACCGGATCATGCTCGACCTCAAGCTGCACGACATCCCCGCCACCGTCGGCCGGGCGGTGGCCGCGCTCGACCCGCTCGACGTCGACCTGCTCACCGTGCACGCCGCTGGCGGCGCCGCAATGCTGCGCGCGGCGCTGGAGGCCTCGACCGGGCGCACGCTCATCGCCGCCGTCACCGTCCTGACCAGCCTGGACGGCGGCGACCTTGCGGAGGTGGGCCTCGCCGAGCCGCCCGTGGCGGTCGAGCGCCTGGCGCGCCTGGCGCTCCGGGCGGGCTGCCAGGCCCTGGTGTGCTCGCCGCTGGAGGTCGCCCGCCTGCGGGCGCTCGCCGGCCCCGCCGTCACCCTGGTCTGCCCGGGCGTCCGGCCACCGGCTGACGGGAGCGCCGCGGCCTCGGGGACCGGCCCCGGACCGGTGCGCGCCGGCTCCGGAACCGTCGGCGACGACCAGGCGCGGGTGGCGACGCCGGGCGCGGCCCTCGCCGCGGGCGCCGACCTGCTGGTCGTCGGCCGGCCGATCACCAGGGCGGCCGACCCGGCCGCGGCGGCCGGCGCGATCAGCGCCGAGGCCCTCGCCGGCCGCGGGGGTGCGCGGTGAGCACGCAGCGCCGCCGGGCGGGCATGGCGCCCTCGCTGCCTGAGGGGCCGCTCGACGCCGAGGCGGTGCTGGCGCTGTACGAGCGGACCGGCGGCCTGCGGCGTGGCCACTTCGTGCTCACCTCGGGGCGGCACGCGGACCTGTACCTCCAGTCGGCGGTGGTCCTCCAGTGGCCGACCGTGGCCGAGGCGCTCGGCCGCGCGCTGGCGGCGCCCTGGCGTGGCGAGGTCGACGTCGTCGTCGGCCCCGCCATGGGCGGTGTGGTGATCGGGCACGAGGTCGCTCGGGCGCTCGGTGGGCGCATGGTCTTCACCGAGCGGTCCGGCGGGGCCATGGCGCTGCGGCGCTCGTTCGAGATCGGCGGGGGCGAGCGCGCGCTGATCGTCGAGAACGTGGTCACCACGGGCGGGTCCGCGCTGGAGGTGGCCGAGCTGCTGCGCGGTTCGGGCGCCACCGTCGCGGGCCTGGCCACGATCGTCGACCGGCTGCCTGCTGGCGCCACGCCTGCGCTGCCCTACCGGGCGCTGGCCAGAGTCGACGCCGCCGCGTGGGAACCGGAGGAATGTCTGGTCTGCCGAGCGGGTAGAGAGCCCGAATCACCTGGTAGTCGAGGCCTTCTGGATCGGGCGAAGTGAGTACCAAGTATCATTCACCGGTGCAATTCGGTGAATATCGGCTGCGGAGCGTTCTGACCTGCGCCAATGGATTGTGGGGACACCCCAGGTGTGCGTAGAATCCGCGCGTTCTTCAATCCAGTCAGCGGGGCGGGAGCGCCGTCCACTCTGGGCACAACGTCACGAGGAGGCAACATGCCACTGCCAACCCTGACGCCCGAGCAGCGCCAGCAGGCCTTGGAGAAGGCCGCCGAGGCGCGTCGCAAGCGGGCAGAGCTGAAGGCCCAGCTCAAGAGCGGGAACCTCACGCTCGCGACCGTCCTCGACAAGGAGGACGACGACACCGTCGGCAAGATGAAGGTTTCGAGCGTGCTCGAGAGCCTGCCAGGCGTCGGGAAGGTCCGCGCGCGCAAGATCATGGAAAAGCACGACATCTCGGCGTCGCGCCGTATCCGCGGTCTTGGCTCCAAGCAGAAGGACGCGCTGCTGGCCGAGTTCGGCGGAAAGAAGTAGTCGACCTGGAACGTACCGTCCTGGCTACCCGCTTCAGTGAGACAGGTTCGAGCGGAGGTTCGCCAACGGGATGCGGTCGCCTCGTGGTTCTTGCCGGTCCCTCCGGGGTCGGCAAGGGGGCGATCGTGTCCCGCCTGCTGGCTGCCCGTCCCGATATCGAGCTCTCCGTCTCGGCCACGACCCGCCGCCCACGCCCAGACGAAATCGATGGCCGCCATTACTACTTCGTCGGCCCGGACACCTTCGACCGGCTCGTAGCCTCTGGTGGGCTGCTCGAATGGGCCGAGATCTTCGGCAACCGCTACGGCACCCCCCGTGAGCCGGTCGAGCGTGCGCTCGCCGAGGGGCGCACCGTGGTGGTGGAGATCGATGTGCAGGGCGCGCGGCAGATCCGCGAAGCTCTGCCCGACGCCTACATGGTGTTCATCAAGCCGCCCTCGCTGGAGGAGCTCGAGCGCCGCCTGCGCACGCGCGACACCGAGACCGACGAGCAGGTCCGGCGGCGGCTGGCCAAGGCGTCCGAGGAGCTGGCCGCCGAGCCGGAGTTCGACGCGACCGTGGTCAACGACCGGCTCGACCACGCGGCCCGCAAGGTCATCGAGCTCGTCGACCAACTCGACCGGCGTACCATGAAGAGCCGAAAGTGAGGCTCGTGGCGGTCGCCCTCCCTGGGTGGCCGAGGATCGAAACGAGAGAAAGCTGACCCGAGAATGATCGAACCGAGGATCGATGACCTGCTCTCGCGGGTCGACTCCAAATACACGCTGGTGATCCTGGCCGCGCGCCGCGCGCGCCAGATCAACGGCTACTACTCCCAGCTCGGCGAGGGAATCGGCGAGTTCGTCCCGCCCATGGTCGACGCCGGCCCCAACCGCAAGGCGCTCTCGGTGGCGCTGCAGGAGCTGGCCGAGGAGAAGCTGGGCTGGGAGCGTCCGGCCGAGGTCGCCAGCTCCATCAAGTAGGCCGGGCCGATCGTGGCCGGCCCGGAAGCGTCCGGGGAGCCTCAGGAAGGTGCCCCGGTGGATCGGGAGGGGTCCGGGGAACCCCGAGGGGGTGCCCCGGTGAATCGGGATCCGCAGGGCCCCGGGGCGGCGTTGGCGCCGCTGTCCGGGGCCCGCGTGCTGCTCGGGGTCACCGGCGGGATCGCCGCCTACAAGGCCGCCGAGCTGGCCCGCGAGCTGATGCGGGCCGGCGCCGAGGTGCAGGCCATCCTGACCGCCGGCGGCGAGTCGATGGTGAGCCGCGCGACCTTCGCCGCGCTCACCGGCCGCCCCGTGCCGGCCAGCGTCTGGGAGGACCCGGCCGGTGTCACCCACGTCGCCCTCGCCCACTGGGGCGAGCTGCTGGTGGTCGCCCCGGCCACCGCGCACACCATCGCCAAGCTGGCGGCGGGCCTGGCCGACGACCTGCTCGGCAACGTCGCGCTGGCCTTCGGCGGGCCGGTGATGGTCGCCCCGGCGATGCACACCGAGATGTGGCGGCACCCGGCCACCCAGGCGAACCTGGCGCTGCTGACCGAACGAGGCGTCCAGGTCGTGCCGCCCGCCACCGGCCCGCTCACCTCTGGCGACGTCGGGCCCGGCCGGCTGGCGGAGCTGGAGGACCTGGTGGCCGCCGCGGCGGCGGCGCTGAGCGGCGGGCGGACCATGGCGGGGGTCAGTGTGCTGGTCAGCCTCGGCGGGACCAGGGAGCCGCTGGATCCCGTCCGCTACCTCGGCAACCGGTCCTCCGGGCGGATGGGGGTCGCGATCGTCCGCGAGGCGCTGCGCCGGGGCGCCACGGTCACGGCGGTCGCCGCCGCCAGCGAGGTGCCGGTGCCCGCCGGCGCCCGCACCATCCACGTGGGCACCGCCCAGCAGCTCTACGACGCCGTCATGGCCGAGGCACCGGCGCACCAGGTCGTGATCATGGCCGCCGCCGTCGCCGACTTCCGGCCCAAGACCGCCGCGGAGGGCAAGCTCAAGAAGGACCAGGGCGTCCCCGAGCTGGTCCTGGAGGTGACTCCCGACACCCTTGCCGAGCTGGGGCGCACGCGCAGGGGCGACCAGGTGCTGGTCGGCTTCGCCGCCGAGACCGGCGACCACCTGGCCAACGCCCGCTCAAAGCTGGAGCGCAAGCGGCTCGACCTGGTGGTGATGAACCACGTCGAGGGCAGCCACTCCGCCTTCGGCGCCAGCAGCGCCGACGCGTACCTGGTGGACGCCGAGCGAGCCCAGGAGCTGCCGGCCGCACCCAAGGACGAGATCGCCCGCAGGCTGCTCGACAGGGTCGAGGCCCGGCTCGCGAGGACTCGCGGCGAAATCGAATAGAGTAGGCCTGCAGCGGCAGGGAATCCGAAGCGCGAGGACCAAACCCGGTGGCCAGCGGCGAGTTGCCCTGAATTGCCGGCGCGGCTACCCTTCGGCGGAACCTGCCGCCCGGTGCGGCGCAACATCCCCTGGAGGCTACTGGTGGCGAATCGGTATCTGTTCACGTCGGAGTCGGTGACCGAGGGCCATCCCGACAAGATGGCCGACCAGATCTCGGACGCGGTCCTGGACGAGATCCTTCGGCAGGACCCGATGGGACGGGTCGCGTGCGAGACGCTCATCACCACCGGTCTGGTGGTGGTAGCCGGCGAGATCTCGACAAAGACCTACGTCGACATTCCCAGCGTGGTGCGCCGCACCATCATGGAGATCGGCTACGACCGGGCCAAATACGGGTTCGACGGCTCCACCTGCGGGGTCACGGTCGCCATCGACGAGCAGTCGCCCGACATCGCCCAGGGCGTCGACCACGCCTTCGAGGAGCGCGCCGGCGACACCGACCCGCTGGACACCCAGGGTGCCGGCGACCAGGGGATGATGGTCGGCTACGCCTGCAACGACACCCCCGAGCTGATGCCGCTGCCGATCGCGCTGGCCCACCGGCTGTCGCGGCGCCTGGCCGAGGTCCGCAAGTCCGGACTGATCGGCTACCTGCGCCCGGACGGCAAGACCCAGGTCACCATCGAGTATTCCCAGGGCAAGCCGGTGCGGCTGGACACCGTGGTGGTGTCCACCCAGCACGGTCCCGACATCGACCTGGAGACGCTGCTGGCCCCCGACGTCCGCGAGCACGTCGTCGACCCCTGCCTGCCCGACGGGCTGTCCACCGAGGGCCTGCGGGTGTTCGTGAACCCGACCGGCCGGTTCGAGCTGGGCGGCCCCAACGCCGACACGGGCCTGACCGGCCGCAAGATCATCGTGGACACCTACGGCGGGATGGCCCGCCACGGGGGCGGCGCCTTCTCGGGCAAGGACCCGACCAAGGTCGACCGCTCGGCGGCGTACGCCGTGCGCTGGGTCGCCAAGAACGTGGTCGCCGCCGGGCTGGCGGAGCGGTGCGAGGTGCAGGTGGCCTACGCGATCGGGGTCGCGCGCCCGGTGAGCGTGTTCCTGGAGACGTTCGGGACCGAGCAGGTCGACCCGGCCAAGCTCGAGAAGCTCATCCCCGAGTTCTTCGACCTGCGGCCCGCCGCGATCCTGCGCGACCTTGACCTGCGCCGGCCGATCTACCGCAAGACCGCCGCCTACGGCCACTTCGGCCGCACCGACCCCGACTTCACCTGGGAGTCCACCGGCCGCGCCGAGGACCTCGCCAAGGCCGCCACCAACCTCTGACGGGCGCCGCGCCGAGCGGGTAGGTCCGGGTCTCGAAACGGGTCCGGGGGCCTGCCCCGGGCGGGTAGACTCGCCGCCATGAGCGACCGCGGCGGCGCTCGAGTCGTGGTCGACGTACCCCTGTTCCACCTCGACCGGGCGTTCACCTACCGGGTGCCCGAGCGGCTGCGCGGGTCGGTGTGGCTCGGCACGCGGGTCAAGGTGCCGTTCGGGTCCAGGCGCCGGGTCGACGGCTGGGTGGTCGGCTGGACCGACGAGCTTCCAGAGGACGCGCGCGACCTGGAGCGCGTGGTGTCGCCGGTGCCAGCGTTCGACACCGACGGGCTCGCGCTGCTGCGCTGGGTCGCCGACCGCTACGCGGGCACCCTCTCGGACGTGCTGCGCCTGGCCGTGCCGCCGAGGGTCGCCGCGGTCGAGCGCGACGCCGACGTGGGTGGGGCGGAGCCAGTCGACCCCGTCGCGGCCGAGGCAGCACCGGCCACCACCACGACGGCGGGTCCGGCCGAGGCAGGGCCGGCGGCGACGACCGCGGGGCCGGCCGTGGACGAGGCGGCTTCCGGAGGGGGGGAGGCGCGCCCGGCGGCGACGACCGAAGGGGCGCCGGGGGTGGCCGGAGGCGGGCCACGGGCTATCGCGACGGGCCTTGGGACCACCGGTGAGCCGGACCGGCTGGTGGAGATGGTGGGGCGGGGATGGGCCGGGGCGGCGTACTGGCGGCCGCTGCCGGGGGAGGACCGGTCGGCGAGGGTGATCGCGCTGATCGAGGCGGCGCTCGCGCGGGGCAGGGGCGCGATCGTGGTGACGCCGGAGGTGGCGGCGGGCTCGGCCGTGGCCGACGCGGTCCGCAAGCATTTTCCCGACGCCGCCGACCTCTCCAGCGACGTGCCCGAGCGGCGCCGCTACCGCGCCTGGGTGGACCTCCGCCTCGGCAGGCGGCAGGTGGCGATCGGCGGGCGCTCGGCCGTCCTGGCCCCGGTGGGCCCGCTCGGCTGCATCGTGGTCGACGACGAGGCCAACCCCGCGCACAAGGAGCAGCGCACCCCCCGCTACCACGCGCGCGAGGTGGCGCTGCGCAGGGCCGACCGCGCCCGCGCCGTGTGCGTGCTCACCGGCACGGTGCCGTCCCCCGAGGTGATCGCCGCCATCCAGGCCGGCCAGTGCCGCCTGGTCGCCGCCGACCGCTCGCTGGAGCGGCGCCTGCGGCCGCTGGTCGAGGTGGTCGACCCCTACGAGCAGGACCACGGCCCGGGGCCGGCACGCCTGCACCGGCGCGCGCTGGCGGCGATCCGGGCGGCGGTGGCGCGCGGCGAGAGCGCCTACGTGCTGGTCCCGCGGCGCGGCGCCGCCGACCCGTCGGCGCCGGGCGCGCGCACCGCGGGCCAGGTGACCGCCGACCTCGGCCGCTTCCTGGGGACCACGCTGGTGTGGCGCCTTGACCGCGAGGTGCTCGACCCGGGCGAGGTGCCGCCCTGGGCGGGCCAGGGGCCCGGCGTGATCGTCGGCACGGTCGCGGGGGTCAAGGACCATCCGCCGCTCACCGGCTGCCGCACGGTGGTGGTGGTGGGCGCCGACGCCGCCCTGACCCAGGCGGAGGTGCGCTCCACCGAGGAGGCCTACCGGACCTGGAGCCGAGCCGCGGCCTGGTGCGGCCCGCGCGATCGGCCGGGCAGGGTGCTGGTGCAGACCAGCGACCCGGGCCACCACGCCATCCAGGCGCTGGTCCGCTGGGACCCGGCCTTCTTCTGGCGCCACGAGCTGCCGCGCCGGATCGAGCTCGGCTTCCCGCCCGCGCGCCACCTGCTGCTGTTCGAGGGCGCCGAGCCGCTCCAGGCCCCGGCCGCCGCCGCGCTGGTCGCGGGGGCGCTCGGCCCCAAGGCTGAGCTGCTCGGGCCGGCCGCCATGGGGCGCGGCTGGCGTATCATCGCCAAGGTCGAGGATGCCGAGGCCGCCGCAAGAGCACTGCGTGCGGCGCTGGCCGAGGCCTCCCGCTCCGGCGGCCCCAGGATGTCGGTCGACGTCGAACCGCTGGAAGTGCTGGCGGCTCCCCGCTCGCCGTAGGGGCCGAGACCCGTTGGCCCCGCGACGACGAGCCCCGACCCAACCCGGACCGACCGACCCGACCGGACCAAGGAGACGATCACCCGGTGGCGCTACTGGAGATACGACTGTTCGGTGACCCCGTGCTGCGGGAGCGCGCCGCCGAGGTGACCGAGTTCGACGCCTGGCTCGCCCGTTTCGGCGACGACCTGCTGGAGACCATGCGCGAGGCGCACGGCGTGGGCCTGGCCGCCCCCCAGGTCGGGGTGCTCAAGCGCGTGTTCGCCTACGACGTCGCCGAGGACGAAGAGGGCGAGGTCCGCGACTTCGGCGTGCTCGTCAACCCCGAGATCATCCACCGCGAGGGCGAGCAGACCGGCCTGGAGGGCTGCCTGTCCTTCCCGGGCATGTACTACGACTGCACCCGCTCGCTCTCGGTGGTCGTGGACGCCCAGGACGTCACCGGCAACCGCCTGCGGGTGCAGGGCGAGGGCGTGCTGGCGCGGGTCTTCCAGCACGAGATCGACCATCTCGACGGGGTGCTGTTCATCGACCACCTCTCGCGCGCCGACCGCAAGCGAGCCATGCGGGAGTGGCGCGAGCGCGACCTGAGCCTGGAGGCGCCGGGCGCGCCGCCCCACGTGCACCGCTCGGACATCGCGCAGAGCCTCTAGGAGCCCCGGCGTGCGCGTGGTCTACCTGGGCACCCCGGCGGCCGCCGTGGCGCCGCTGGAGGCGCTGCTGGCCGACCACGAGGTGGTCGCGGTGGTCACCCGCCCCGACAAGCCCCGCGACCACCACGGCGGCACCCCGGCGCCCTCGCCGGTCAAGCGGGTGGCGCTGGCGGCGGGCGTGCCGGTCCTGCAGCCCCGCGGCGGGCGCGACCCGGAGCTCCCCGGCCAGCTCGCCGCCACCGGCGCCGACATCGGCGTGAGCTGCGCCTTCGGCTTCCTGCTGCCGCCGCCGGTGCTGGCCGCCCTGCCCCGGGGCATCATCAACCTGCACTTCTCGCTGCTGCCCGCCTACCGCGGCGCCGCGCCGGTGCAGCGTGCCCTGCTCGACGGCGTCGAGGTCACCGGCGTCTGCACCTTCCAGATCGACGAGGGCATGGACACCGGCCCGCTGCTGGCCTGCCGCCGCGTCCCGGTGCTGGACGGCGAGGACGCCGGCTCGCTCACCGCACGCCTCGCCGAGATCGGCGCGGACCTGGTGATCTCCACGCTCGACGGGCTCGAGTCCGGCTCGATCCAGCCCCGGCCGCAGCCGCCGGACGGCAGCCTGGCCCCCAAGGTCGACGCCTCCGAGGCCAGGCTCGACTTCGAGGCCCCGGCGGAGCGCGTGGTCCACGCGGTGCGCGCGTTCACCCCCTCGCCGGGCGCATGGACCACCTTCCGCGGCCGGCGGCTCAAGGTGACCAGGGCACAGCCGGCCTCCGAAGGCGCCGGGCTGGCGCCCGGCAGGCTCGCGCTCGGGCCAGCGGGCAAGCTGCTGGCCGGCGCCGGTGACGGCGCCGTGGAGCTGGTGACCGTCCAGCCGGAGGGCAAGCGGCCGATGTCGGGGGTGGAGTTCGCGCGCGGGGCCCGCCTGCCGGACGAGGAATGGCTCGGCCGTTGACCCGCCCAGGCCAGCCCCCAGCGCGGCGCGGCGCCAGCCCAGGGGGGCCGCGGCGTCCGGCCCGACCCGGGGGCGCCAGGGACGCCGGCGCCCAGGCGCGACCCGGCGGTCCCAGGGACCTGGCGCTGGAGGCTCTGGCGCGGGTCGACCAGGGCGCCTGGGCGAACCTGGTGCTGCCGCGGATGCTGGCCGCCTCCGGGCTGGCCGCCGGCGACCGCGCCGCCGTGACCGACCTGGTGTACGGGTCGCTGCGCATGCGCGGGGCGATCGACCACGCCTTGCGGCCGCTGTCCCGCCAGCCGCTCGAGCGGCTGGAGCCCTCGGTGCTCAGCGGCCTGCGGCTCGGCGCCTACGAGCTGCTGTTCGCCGGCACCGCGCCGCACGCGGCGCTCAACGAGGTGGTCGGCGCGGTTCGGCGCGGCGGCACCGCCGGGCAGTCCGGCTACGTCAACGCCGTGCTCCGCCAGCTCGCCAGGCGGCCGCCGCGCTGGCCCGACCGCGCCGGTGACCCGCTCGGCTGGGCAACCACCCGCGGCTCGCATCCCGCCTGGGTGGTCGAGGAGGCGATCGCCCTGCTCGGTGAGGACGAGGCGATGGCGCTGGTGGAGGCCGACAACCAGCGCCCGCAGGTCACGCTGCGGGCGACCCCTGGGCGCGGTGGTCGCGACGAGCTGCTGGCGGAGCTCGAGGCCGCCGGCGTGCCCGCGCGGCCGAGCCAGCTGTCGCCCGACTGCGTGGTGCTCGAGCATGGCGAGCCGGGCGCGCTGGCGGCGATCGCCGAGGGTAGGGCGGTGGTGCAGGACGCGGCCTCCGCACTGGTCGCCCCGGCGCTGGGCGCGGCGCCGGGCGAGCTGGTGCTGGACCTGGGCGCCGGGCCTGGCGGCAAGGCGGGGCATCTGGCCGCGCTCGGCGCCAGGGTGCTGGCGGTCGAGCTGCACCCCGGCCGGGCGCGCATGGTCCGCGACCTGGCCAGCCGGCTCGGGGTGGAGGGGAGGCTGTGGAGCGTGGTCGGCGACGGCACCCGCCCGCCGATCGGCCACGGCCGCGCCGACGCCGCCCTGGTCGACGCCCCCTGCTCCAACCTGGGCAGCCTGCGGCGCCGGCCAGAGGCGCGCTGGCGCCACACGCCGGACGAGATCGAGGGCCTCAGCGCGCTCCAGTCGGCGCTGCTGGACGGCGCCGTGGCCGCGGTCCGGCCAGGCGGCCACGTGCTGTACTCGGTCTGCACCTGGACGCGGGCCGAGACCGACGCGGTCGTGGACGCCGCCCTGGAACGCCATCCCGAGCTGGAGCCCGCCCCGCTGAGCGGACTGGGTGAGCTGGAGGAAGCGGCGGGGGCGGGCGGCCCTACCGCCGCGGCCGGCGCGTCCGCCGCGACCGGTCCGTCCGCCGCGGCCGGCCCGGCCGGCCCGGCGCCAGTGGGCGCTCGGCGCCAGTTTTGGCCCCACCGGGACGGCAGTGATGGGATATTTCTCGCGCGACTGCGCAAGATCCGCTGATCGAGTCGATTCTCGCTCACGTTCCACCAGGCTTCGCCGATACCATCACCGAGACCGGCCCGGGTCAGCCGGGACCCGACCACCAACGTCCACCCGCCGCACCACCACCCGCCGCACCACCGAAGACCGCCGGACACGAGGAGTGCCGTGGCTCGACGCCTTGCCCCATCGGTGCTGAACGCCGATCTGGCGCAGCTCGCGCAGCAGGTGCGCCTGGTGCAGGACGTGTCCGAGTGGATCCATCTGGACCTCATGGACGGCCACTTCGTCCCGAACCTGTCCTTCGGCCCGCCGGTGGTGGCCGCGCTGCGCCCGTACACCGACCGCTTTCTCGACTGCCACCTGATGGTGGACAATCCAGTCGAGCTCCTGCCCGCACTGGCCGAAGCGGGGGCAGATGCGGTGACCATGCACGTCGAAGCACTCACGGATCCGGCCGAGGCGATCAACGCCGCGGCCGGGCACGGGCTGTCGCCCGGGCTCGCACTGCGGCCCGGCACGGCGCTCGACACCCTGCTGCCGTTCCTGGACACTATCGACCTGGTGCTGCCGATGACCGTCGAGCCGGGCTTCGGCGGCCAGCCCTTCCGCCGCGACGTGCTGCCCAAGCTGGCCGACGCCCGCCGCGCCATCGACGCGACCGGCCGCTCGATCGCGCTGCAGGTGGACGGCGGCGTGAACCTTGCGACGCTCGGCGATTGCCTGGCCGCCGGCGCCGACGTGTTCGTGGTCGGGACGGCGATCTTCCGGGCCGAGGACCCGACCGCCGCGGCCAAGACGTTCCGCTCGCTGATCGACGAGGGGCGCGGTCCCGATGATCGTGCTGGGGAGGCATAGTCGTGGACGAGATGGTGCTGATCGCCGACGACGATCGCGACATCGTCCGCTTCGTCGAGGTCAACCTCCGGCTCGAGGGCTTCGAGGTGATCACCGCGCACGACGGCAAGGACGCGCTCGCCAAGGCGCTGGACCTGCAGCCGAACCTGATCCTGCTGGACGTGATGATGCCCGGCATGGACGGCTACGAGGTCTGCACCAAGCTGCGCGCTGACGGCCGCAGCGCGCACATCCCGGTGATCATGCTGACCGCCAAGTCGCTATCGGCGGACAAGGTGCTGGGGCTGACCGCCGGCGCCGACGACTACATCATCAAGCCGTTCGACCCCATGGAGCTGGTCGCCAGGGTCAAGACCACCCTGCGCCGCGCCAGCGAGATGCGCGCGCTGTCGCCGCTGACGGGCCTGCCGGGCAACAACCGTATCGAGCAGGAGATCCAGGTCCGGATGGAGCGCAACACCTCGACCGCGGTGGTGTACGCCGACCTGGACAACTTCAAGTCGTTCAACGACCGCTACGGGTTCCTGCGCGGCGACGAGGTGATCTCGCTGGCCGCCCAGGTGCTGCGCCTGGCGGCGCAGGAGGCGGCCGGGCCGGACGGCTTCGTCGGCCACATCGGCGGGGACGACTTCGTCGCGATCGTCCCGCCGGAGGCCGCCGAGGTCTTCTCGCGGCGGGTGATCGAGTCGTTCGACGCCCGCATCCTCAGCCTCTACGACCCCGAGGACGCCGGCGCCGGCATGATCGAGCTGGAGGACCGCCAGGGCCAGCTCCGCCGCTTCCCGATCGTGTCGATGTCGCTGGGGATCGCCTCCAACGCGCAGCGCTCCTTCTCCAGCCCCCGCGAGGTGGTCGCCACCGCGACCGAGCTGAAGAGCCTCGCCAAGAAGGACCAGGGCTCCAGCTACGCCATGGACCGCCGCAGCACCTGAGCCGAGGCGGCCCACGGCTGGCCGCGAAGGGACCGGGACCGCCGGCTGGAAACGGTCGGCTGTCCCGAACGAACCCAAACGCCTCGGGTAACGGTGGAACTCCCCACCGGCGGTGCTACCCTCCCGTGAGGAACGTCGTACGTCTCCGAGGCGGGGTGAAATCCCCCACCGGCGGTTACAGCCCGCAACCCCCGGGCGATGCTCGGGGTTGACCCTGTGGAATCCAGGGGCCGACGGTCACAGTCCGGATGGGAGGAGACGAGGAAGCGGCGGCCGTCGCTCGGCGCTGTGACGTGCGCAGCGGCCATGACGGCCCGCCGGGTCTTCGTTGGCCGCGCCTCGGAGGTTGCTGGAGGAGGCGCGGTGGCACCGATCGGGGACCCTGGTCGCACGGGCCCGGATCCTGTGTGGATGCGGCGCGCGCTGGAGCTGGCCGCGCTCGGGCGCGGCACCACCAGCCCCAATCCCATGGTCGGCGCCGTGCTGGTGCGCGACGGCGTGGCCGTCGGCGAGGGCTTCCACCGAGCACCGGGAGAACCCCATGCCGAGGCGGTGGCGCTGCGGGAGGCCGCGGACCGCGCCGCCGGCGCCACCTGCTACGTCACCCTGGAGCCGTGCGGCCACCACGGCCGCACCCCGCCCTGCGCCCCCGCGCTGATCGCCGCCGGCGTCGCACGCGTCGTGGCCGCCATCGAGGACCCCGACCCCAACGTGCGCGGCAAGGGCTTCGCGCAGCTCCGGGCCGCCGGCGTCCAGGTGGAGGTCGGGGTGGGCGCGGCCGCCGCCGAGGCGCAGAACGCCGCCTTCCTGCTCCACCGCCGCCAGGGCCGCCCGCGCGTCACCCTCAAGGCCGCCGCCAGCCTGGACGGCAAGGTGGCCGCCCCCGACGGCACCTCCCAGTGGATCACCGGCGAGGCGGCGCGAGCGGACGCCCACCGGCTGCGCGCGGAGGCCGACGCCGTAGCGGTCGGCGCCGGCACCGCCCTGGCCGACGACCCCCGGCTCACCGTCCGGCTGCCCGGCTGGAGCGGCCGGCAGCCGCTGCGGGTGCTGCTGGACGCCACCGGCCGCACCGTCACCGGGCCGACCGGCCGCGGGGGGCCCGCCGGCGCCACCGGCAGCACCGTCGCCGCCGGCCGGACCGGGCCTACCGGCCGCACCGTCACCGACCCCCGGACCGGGCCCGCCGCCCACGCCCTCGGCCAGCTTTTCGACGGCGCGGCCCCGACCCTGGTCGCCACGACCGCGGCGGCCCCGCGGGCCGCGCTCCAGGCCTGGACGGCGGCCGGGGCCGAGGTGCTGGTCTGCCCCGACGCGCCGGCCGCCAGCGGCGAGGCGGGCGTGGACCTGGCCTTCATCGCCAAGTCGCTCGGCGAGCGCGGCGTCCTGGAGCTGCTGGTCGAGGGCGGCCCGCGGCTGCACGCCAGCTTCTGGGAGGCCGGGCTCGCCGACCGCCTGGTGTGGTACCTGGCGCCGCTGGTGATCGGCGGGGACGGCGCGCCCGGGCTGCTGCCCGCCGCCGGCGCCCACACCCTCACCGCCGCCCGGGCCGTCCGCATCGAGACCGTCGACCGCCTGGGCCCTGACCTCCGCATCGTCGGCTACCCACAGGAGGGCACGTGATGTTCACCGGCATCGTGGAAGGGCAGGGGGAGGTGGCCGACCTGGCGCTCGGGCCCGCCGGCGCGCGCCTGCGGGTGCGGGCACCGTGGCTGGACGGGCTGCGCGTCGGCGACTCGGTGTCGGTGAACGGGTGCTGCCTGACGGTAACCACCGTGGACCCGGACGGGTTCACCGCCGACGTGATGGCCGAGTCGCTGCGGCGCACCGCGCTCGGCCGCCTCGGCCGTGGCGACCCGCTCAACCTGGAGCGGCCGCTGCGGGTCGGCGACCGGCTCGGCGGGCACATGGTGCAGGGGCACGTCGACGGGCTCGGCCAGGTGCTCGGCCGCCGCCGCCTCGGCGAGGGCCCCTTGGGCGAGGCCAGCGAGGAGCTGCGGCTGGGGCTCGACCCGGGGCTGGCCCGCTACGTGGTCGCCAAGGGCTCGATCACGGTGAACGGCGTGAGCCTGACGGTCGTCGAGGCCGGCCCGGACTGGCTCACGGTGGCGCTGATCCCGCACACCATGGCCGTCACCAACCTGGGCCGCCTCGCCGGCGGCGACGAGGTCCACCTGGAGGTGGACGTGCTGGCCAAGTACGTGGAGCGGCTGCTGGAGCCGCGGCTGACGCCGACGGTGAGCGGCGGGGGAGAGGGGTAGGGCGTGAGCGGGTTCGCGAGCATCCCGGAGGCGGTCAAGGCCATCCAGGCCGGGGAGATCGTGCTGGTGGTCGACGACGCCGACCGCGAGAACGAGGGCGACCTGATCATGGCCGCCGAGGCCGCCACCCCTGAGCGGATCGGTTTCTTCGTCAGGCACACCTCCGGCCTGATCGTCATGCCGATGCTCGGGGAGCGGCTCGACCAGCTCGAACTGCCGCTGATGGTGCAGCACAACACCGAGACGCACCGCACCGCCTTCACCGTCTCGGTCGACGCGGCGCAGGGCACCACCACCGGGATCTCCGCCGCCGACCGCGCCACCACCATCCAGACCCTGATCGACCCCGACACCAAGCCCGCCGACCTGCTGCGCCCCGGTCACATCTTCCCCCTGCGCTACCGCGAGGGCGGGGTGCTCAAGCGCGCCGGGCACACCGAGGCGGGCATCGACCTGGCCCGCCTGGCCGGCTGCTACCCGGCCGCGGTGCTCTGCGAGGTCGTCAACCCCGACGGCAGCATGGGCCGCCTGCCGCAGCTGGAGGCCTTCGCCGCCGCGCACGACCTCAAGCTGATCAGCATCGCCGACCTGATCCGCTACCGCCGCCAGCGCGAGAAGCTGGTGCGGCGCGTCGCCGAGGCGCGCATTCCCACCCGGTGGGGCGACTTCACCGCCTTCGCCTACGAGTCGATCCTGGACGGCGAGCAGCACCTGGCCCTGGTCAAGGGCGAGGTCGCCGGCCAGGACGACGTGCTCGTCCGGGTCCACTCCGAATGCCTCACCGGCGACGCCTTCGGCAGCCTGCGCTGCGACTGCGGCGCCCAGCTCGAAGGCGCCCTGCGGCGCCTCGCCGAGGTGGGGCAGGGGGTGGTGGTGTACCTGCGCGGCCACGAGGGGCGCGGCATCGGCCTGGCCCACAAGCTGCGCGCCTACAGCCTCCAGGAGCGCGGCCGCGACACCGTCGACGCCAACCTCGAGCTGGGCCTGCCGGTGGACGACCGCGAGTACGGCATCGGCTCGCAGATCCTGGTCGACCTCGGCGTCACCACCATGCGGCTGATGACCAACAACCCGGCCAAGTACGGCGGCCTGGACGGCTACGGCCTCCAGATCGTGGAGCGCGTGCCGCTGGAGACCTACCCCAACCCCGAGAACCTGCGCTACCTGCGCACCAAGCGCGAGCGGATGGGCCACCTGCTGGACCTTCCCGACGACCAGGAGCAACCAGATGGGTCAGACCTTCCAGGGCAGCCTTGACGGCGGCGGCCGGCACGTCGCGATCGCCGTCAGCCGCTTCAACCGGCTGGTGACGGAGCCGCTGCTCAGCGGCGCCATGGAGGAACTGCTGCGCCACGGCGTGGCCCCCTCCGACGTGGACGTGGCCTGGGTGCCGGGCGCGTTCGAGCTGCCGCTGGCGGTCCAGCGCCTGGCCCGCAGCGGGCGCTACGCCGGGGTGGTCGCGCTCGGCGCGGTGGTCCGCGGCGCCACCCCGCATTTCGACTACGTGGCCGGGCAGTGCGCCGCCGGGCTGGCCGCGGTCGCGCGGGAGACGGGCGTGCCGGTCGGCTTCGGGGTGCTCACCACCGACACCATGGAGCAGTCGCTGGACCGCGCCGGCGGCAAGGCCGGCAACAAGGGCGGCGAAGCGGCCCTGACCATGCTGGAGATGGCCGGCCTGCTCGAATCGGTCGACAAGGGATAAGGTGCCGCGCAGGGTGCCGCCCGCGGGGCACGAGCGCGGTCCCCATGGCACAGGCGCTCTTGGGGGGTTCGGGGGGGGAGCGAGCTCCCCCCCGAATGGAACGGGGACCCGCACCGAGAAGAAAGGAACTGCAACGTGTTGAAGGTCGTGCTGCCCAAGGGAAGCCTCGAGCGGGCCACGCTGGCCCTGTTCGAGGCGGCCGATCTGCCGGTCGAGCGTGCCAGCGACCGCGCCTACCACGGCACGATCGCCGACCACAGGGTCGAGCGGGTCTCGCTGCTGCGCCCTCAGGAAATCCCCCGCTACGTGGAGGAGGGCTTCTTCGACCTCGGCATCACCGGCCGCGACTGGGTCGAGGAGACCGGCAGCAAGGTGGTGTCGCTGGCGCAGCTTCCCTACTCGAAGCAGACCAGCAACCCCATCAGGGTGGTGCTGGCGGTGCACCGCGACCTCGGCGTCGAGCGGCCCGACCAGCTCCAGCCGGGGCTGCGGGTCTCGACCGAGTTCCCCAACCTCACCAGGCGCTACTTCGCCGAGCTGGGGCTGCCCGCCCGCATCTTCCCCTCCTACGGCGCGACCGAGGCCAAGGTGCCAGAGATCGTCGACGCGGTGGTCGACCTGACCGAGACCGGCTCCACGCTGCGCAGCCACGGCATGGTGGTGATCGACACGCTGCTCACCTCCTGGACCGAGGTGGTGGCCAACTCCGAGTCGGCCGCCGACCCCGACCGGCGCCAGGCCATGGACGACCTGGTCACGCTGCTGGTCGGCGCGATCACCGCGCGCTCCAAGACGCTGGTCAAGCTGAACGTGGCCGACAGGGACCTGGCGGAGGTGCTGCGGGTCCTGCCGGCGATGAAGGCGCCGACCGTCACCGCGCTGGCCGACTCCGGCTACCACGCGGTCGAGGCGGTGGTCGACAAGGACGGCGTCAACCGCCTGATCACCACGCTCAAGGCCGCCGGCGCCTTCGACATCCTCGAGCTCCCGATCGCCAAGATCGTGCTCTAGCGCCCCGCAGGGCGTCAGCGGAGCGCCGCCCCGGGGAACCTACGGAAGCCGGAGGAAGCAGTACGACAGGATCAGAGGTTTGGCCTGGTCCGTACTGGTTTGTGCTTGCCGCTTGTGCCTAAGTTGCGTGTGTATTACAGTCCGCGCGCCCGGCCGGGATGCCCGAGCAACAGGTGTCGGGACGGTCGGGGAAGGACAGGAGGGAAGCACGTTGCCAGAAGGCACCGTCAAGTGGTTCAGCAACGAGAAGGGCTACGGGTTCATCGCGCGGCAGGGCGGCGATGACGTGTTCGTGCACTTCTCGGCAATTCAGATCGATGGTTACAAGACCCTGACCGAAGGGCAGACCGTCGAGTTCGAGATCACCAACGGCCCCAAGGGCCCGCAGGCCTCGAACGTCCGACCGCTTGCATAAGCAGAGCAGCTTCGGTCGAGAGGACTTCGGCAACCCGGACCTCCGCAAGGAACGCGCAGCGGCCCCGTCCCGCCAGGGCGGGGCCGTCTTGTCAGTCCTGCCCGGGGACCCACAGGCCGCTGGGCCGCTGCGGGCGCTCCTGCGGCTGTGGCGGCTCTGGCCCCTGGCCCGGCGGCGGGCCGCCGCGCTGGCCGCTGATGCTGGCGTAGGTCATGCGCAGCGCGGCCAGCGCCTGGTACAGCTCCTCGGCGCCGGGGCCGAGCTGGCCCTCGACCGCCTCGAGCATCCCGCCGAGCGCGTCGATCAGCACCCGGGCCGCCTCCAGGTCCTGGTAGCGCAGGTTCTCCTGCGGCGGCACGCCGAGCCGCACGTAGGCCAGCGTGGCCAGGTGCGCGACCGCCTGCGCGACCACCTCGATGGGCGGCGCCGACGCCAGCTCGTCCTGCAGCTGCCGCATCGCCTCTGCCTGGTCCAGCTCGGCCTGGTCGCCCTGGCCGCCGAACCGCTCCGTGCTGTCGTTCATGGCTGGAATCTCTCCGCCTTCCACAGCGTTGTAAGGTGCATCGACACTGCACTTGGGTGACTGCTACAGTACCCTGGAGATCGGGCCGAGTTCGGCCCGATCAAGTGCATATAGCGAAGAAGTAGGAGCGAGGGCTTCTCACCTCCAGGCCGGTTTCGGGCTATGGAGGTCGCGATGACCGCCACCCGATGGCAGGGTGGGGCGGCCCTCGGGCCGCCTTTTTGCATTCCGGCCGCCGATCGGCGGGGCCAGCCGAGCAATCGCTGGTGCCCCGCGGTTCCGCGGGCCGGTGAAGGAGGGATGTTGTATCAGCGTTGAGCCGAGAATCAACGACCGTATCCGGGCGGCGCAGCTCCGGGTGGTCGGTGCGGACGGCGAGCAGCTCGGGGTCATGGACACGCAGTCCGCTCTGCGGATCGCGAGCAGCGCCGATCTCGATCTGGTCGAGGTCGCGCCCCTGGCGCGGCCGCCGGTCGCCAAATTGATGGACTACTCGAAGTACAAGTACGAGCAGGCCATCAAGGCCAAGGAGGCCAGGCGCAAGCAGAGCCTGGTGGCCCTCAAGGAAATGAAGATGCGGCCCAAGATCGACGACCACGACTACGAGACGAAGAAGGGCCACGTCGAGCGGTTCCTCAAGCAGGGCCACAAGGTCAAGGTGACGATCATGTTCCGCGGCCGAGAGATGGCGCACACCGAGCTCGGCCGGCGCCTGCTCGAACGACTGGCCACCGACATCGTGGACATCGCCCAGGTCGACAGTCCGGCTCGGCAGGACGGCCGCAACATGATCGCGGTGTTCTCGCCACGCAAGAGCGCGGCGCAGCCCAAGGGCGGCGCCCCCTCGGCCCCGGCGCGCACACCCTGACGGGCAGCCCGCGCGCGGCTGCGGAACCACGCGGCGCGCGGGGCACCCGGTCGGGACGGCGACGGCGGGTGCCGGGGTCAACAGCCAGAGCAGCACCCGCCATCCGCCGATGACGAGCACTAGGGAGACGAGCCCGTGCCGAAGATGAAGACCCACCGAGGCGCCGCCAGCCGCTTCGCCGTGACCAAGAACGGCAAGCTGCTGCGCGGCCACGCCAAGCTGAACCACCTGCTCTCCAAGAAGTCCTCGCGCCAGAAGCGGCGGCTCGGCCGCACCAGCATCGTGGCCGAGGGCGACCGGCGCACCGTGCGCCGCCTGCTCGGCCGCTAGGGCCGGGCAGGCCAGGGAGCAGCAGCACCACCCACCAACGCCACGAGCTGAAGCTGAAGTAGGGAGAACCTTCCGATGGCACGAGTCAAGCGAGCAGTGCACGGGGCCAAGGCCAAGCGCTCCACCATGGAGCTGGCCAAGGGGTACCGGGGCAGCAGGGGGCGCCACTACCGCGCCGCCAAAGAGCAGGTCATGCACTCGCTGCGCTACGCCTACCGGGACCGCCGGGCCCGCAAGGGCGACTTCCGGACCCTGTGGATCGCCCGCATCAACGCGGCCGCCCGCGCGGAGGGCCTGACCTACAACCGGTTCATCGCCGGGCTGCGGGGGGCTGGCGTCGAGATCGACCGCAAGGTCCTCGCCGACCTCGCCGTCACCGACCCCGCCGCTTTCGCCGCCCTCGTCTCCACCGCCCGGGAGGGCCTGAACGGACGCTCCTGACGGCACCACCACGAGGCACCCGTGAACGTGATCACGAGCGCGAGAAACCCGGCGGTCAGCGCAGCCCGCAAGCTCGCGCGTGGTCACGGCAGAGCCCGTGCGCGCTCCGGCCGGTTCCTGCTGGAGGGCGCGCTGGTCCTGGAGGCGGCGCTGGCCGCCGGTGTCCGCCCGCTGACCGTCTTCGCCACCGCGGACGCCGCCGCCAGCCACCGCGCGCTGCTGGGTGCCGCCCGCGACGCCGGCGCCGAGATCAGGGTGGTGGCCGCCCCGCTGCTGGCCGACCTCGCCCAGACCGTGAGCCCCCAGGGCCTGGTCGCGGTGGTCGGCAGCGTGGTCGGCACGCTGGAGGACCTCCCGCCGGCGCCGCGGCTGGTCTGCGTGCTGGTGGAGATCCGCGACCCCGGCAACGCCGGCACGGTGCTGCGCGCCGCCGACGCGTTCGGCGCCGACGCGCTGGTGACCACCGCCGGCTCGGTCGACCTGGAGAGCCCCAAGGCGGTCCGCGCCTCTGCCGGAAGCCTGTTCCACCTGCCGGTGGTCGGCGGCGCCGACTGGCCGGCGCTGGCCGCGGCCCTGCGCGAGCGGGGGCTCGCGCTGGTCGGCGCCGACCCGCACGCCCCCGGCACCGTCGAGCGGGCCCCGCTCGAGCGGCCCTGCGCGCTGGTGCTCGGCAACGAGGCGCACGGGCTGCCCGAGCGGGTCCGCGCTGACCTGGACCACCTGGCGCGCCTGCCGCAGTACGGCCGCGCCGAGAGCCTCAACCTGGCAGCCGCCGCCGCCGTGCTGCTCTACGAGTGCGCCCGGCGCCAGCGGGAGGCCGCCGGTGGCCGCTAGCGACTACCTCGACGACCTGCCCGACGGCGTGGTCGTGGTCGGCGGCGACGGGCGCGTGGTCTACGCCAACCGCGCCACCGAGCGGCTCGCCGGCGCCAGCGCCGACCAGCTCAGGGAGCGGCCGCTCGACGAGGTGCTGCCGTTGCGCGACGGCGCCGGCAACGCCTGGTGGAGCTGCTCGAAGCGGCTGCGCCAGCTGCCCGGCGTGCGGCGGATCCCGGCCCGCGAGCTGCAGCTGGTGCTCGGCACCAGGGTGGTGCCCGTGGAGCTGGCCGCCACCTTCCTGCGCGACCGGGACGGGAAGTTCGTCGAGGCCCTGTGCGTGCTGCGGGACGACTCCGCCCGCCGGCGCGGCGACGTCACCCGCGCCGAGCTGATCTCGACCCTGGCCCACGAGCTGCGCTCGCCGCTCACCAGCGTCAAGGGCTTCACCTCCACGCTGCTGCACCGCTGGGACCGGTTCCCCGACGACCAGAAGCGCTTCATGCTGGCCACCGTCAACGACGACGCCGACCGGGTGACCAGGCTGATCAACGAGCTGCTGGACGTGTCGCGGATCGAGGCCGGCCGGCTGGAGCTGCGCCGCCGCCCGGTCCAGCTGGCCAAGATCGCCGCCGACGTCGTCGAGCGCTTCAAGCTGGACCCCGACGGCCACACCTTCACGATCTCGTTTCCGGATGCGTTTCCCGAGGTCTATGCTGACTCGGACAAGGTCGCGCAGGTGCTGACCAACCTGGTGGAGAACGCGGTGAAGTACTCGGACGGCGGCAACGTGAGCGTCGGCGGCGAGGTCGTCGACGGCGTGGTGGAGGTTGCCGTGCGCGACCAGGGCGCCGGCATCCCCGCCGACCAGATCCCGCTGATCTTCACCAAGTTCTACCGGCGCGGCGGGCGCGGTTCGCCCAGCGGCACGGGCCTCGGCCTCTACATCGCCCGCGGCCTGGTCGAGGCGCACGGCGGCCGCATCTCGGTCGAGTCCGAGGTCGGCCGCGGCACCGAGGTCCGATTTCGCCTGCCCCTGACGGGGCCTGGGACAGCGGCCGGCGACTAGCCGCCGCGCCAGCGGCCCGCGGGGGCGACCGCCGAGCGGACGCGCGAGCCGGACGGCCGGCTTGCCCTCGGGCGAGCATCTCCCCGAGGATCGCCCTTTCGACCAAGGAGCACCCATGTCCAACCAGCCTGCCAACCCTGGAGGCCAGGACGGCCCGGAGCCGGACCTGGACGCCATCGTGGCCGCCGGGCGGGCGGCGATCGCCACCGCCGGCGACCTCGAGGCCCTGCGCGAGGTCGAGCAGCAGCACCTGGCCAGGCGCTCACCGCTCGGCGACGTCCAGCGGGCGCTCGGCGCGCTGCCGGCGGAGGGCCGGCGAACCCTCGGCCAGCGGGTCAACCAGGCCCGCGCAGCCCTGCAGCAGGCGCTGGCCGCCCGCCGGGCCGAGCTGGAGACGGCCAGGGACGCCGCCCTGCTCGAAGCCGAGCGCATCGACGTCACCCTGCCCGGCCGCGTGCGCCCGCGCGGCACGATCCACCCCATCAACCGCACCATCGACGAGGCCGTCGACATCTTCCTCGGCCTCGGCTACCGGGTCGCCGAGGGTCCCGAGGTCGAGACCGACTGGTACAACTTCGAGGCGCTGAACTTCACCCAGTACCACCCGGCCCGCTCCATGCAGGACAGCCTGGCGGTCGAGGGCACCGGGCCGGACGGCAGCCCGCTGGTGCTGCGCACCCACACCTCGCCGGTGCAGGTGCGCACCATGCAGGCGGGGCCGCCACCCGTCTACGTGGTCACCCCCGGACGCTGCTACCGCGCCGACACGCCGGACACCACCCACATCCCGGTCTTCCACCAGATCGAGGTGCTGGCGGTCGACGAGGACCTCACCATGGGCGACCTCAAGGGCACGCTGCTGGCCTTCGCCCGCGCCTACTTCGGGCCTGAGCGCGAGATCCGCCTGCGGCCCTCCTATTTCCCGTTCACCGAGCCGAGCGCCGAGGTGGACGTGTCCTGCTTCGTGTGCGGCGGCCGCGGCTGCCGGACGTGCCATTACCAGGGCTGGATCGAGCTGCTCGGCTGCGGCATGGTCCACCCCAACGTGCTGCGCGCCGGCGGCTACGACCCGGAGAAGGTCTCCGGCTTCGCCGCGGGGACCGGCATGGAGCGCCCCTACATGCTGCGCTCCGGTCTCGAGGACCTGCGGACCCTGACCGACAACGACCTTCGCTGGCTGGCCAGCGTCTGAGAGGAGGGAGGCACCGATGCGGGTCCCGCTTTCCTGGCTGGCCGACCACGTCGACCTCGGTGGGGTGTCGTCCGCCGTCCTGGCCGACCGGCTGACCTTCGCCGGGATCGAGGTCGAGCGCGTCGAGCGGGTCGGGGAGGACATCGCCGGGGTGCTCACCGCCCGGGTGCTGGACGTGCGTCCCCATCCTGCCGCCGACCGGCTCGCGCTGGTCACCGTCGAGGCCGGCGGCGAGCCGCGCGAGGTCGTCTGCGGGGCGCACAACTACGCCCCGGGCGACATCGTGCCCTGGGCCGCGCCAGGCGCCAAGCTCCCCGGCGGGCTGGAGATCGGCCGCAAGCAGGTCCGCGGGGTCACCTCGGAGGGCATGCTCGCCTCAGCCCGCGAGCTGGACCTCTTCGACGACCACACGGGCATCCTGGTGCTGCCGCCCGACACCGAGGTCGGCGCCGACCTCGTCGAGGAGGTCCGGCTGCGCGACACCGTGCTGGACGTCAAGACCGCCCTCAACCGCGGCGACGTGCTCTCCATGCGCGGCATCGCCCGCGAGGCCGCGCTGGTGCTCGGCACCGAGCTGCTGCCGCTGGAGGTGGCCGTCCCCGAGGACGGCCCGCCCGCGGCCGGGCTGGCCACCGTCGAGGTCCAGGACGTCGAGGGCTGCCCGCTGTACGTGGCGCGGGTCGTCGAGGGGCTGGACGCGGCCAGGCCCTCGCCGCTGCGGCTGGCCAGGCGCCTGTTCCTGTACGGGCAGCGGCCGCTCGGCGCCGTGGTGGACGTCACCAACTACCTGCTGCTGGACCAGGGCCAGCCGCTGCACGCCTTCGACCTGGACCTGGTGCCCGGCCAGCGGATCCTGGTGCGCCGCGCGCTCGACGGCGAGCGGCTGCGCACCCTGGACGGCCGCGAGCGGGTGATGGACTCCGGCGACACCCTGATCACCGCCGGCCAGCAGCCGCTGGCGATCGCCGGGATCATCGGCGGCGAGACCAGCGAGGTCCGCCCCTCGACCCGGCGGGTGCTGATCGAGTCCGCCCACTTCCCGCCCGCCGGCGTCCGCCGCACCATGCACCGCCTCGGCATCTCCACCGAGGGCGCCCAGCGCTGGGCGCGCGGCGTCGACCCGGCCGGCGCGGCGGTGGTCTGCGACCAGGCCGCGGCGCTGATGGCCAGGCTGGCCGGCGGCACCGTGGCCAAGGGCCGCCTCCAGGCGGGCCCCGGCGTGCCCCCCCGCGAGGCCATCCAGCTCGACTGGCGCCGCTCCGCCCGGCGGCTCGGCGCCCCCGGGGAGGCGTCGTTCGCCGCCGAGCGGCTCGCCAGCGTCGGCTGCAGCGTGACGGTGCCCGATCCCGCCACCGTGGTCGCCGTCCCGCCGACCTGGCGCTTCGACATCGAGGAGTGGGCCGACCTGGAGGAGGAGGTCGCGCGCCGCTGGGGCTACGAGCACATCCCAATGACCCTGCCGGGCGCGGCCGGCGGCCAGCTCACCACCGAGCAGCGCCGGCGCCGCCACACCCGCGAGGTGCTGGCCGGTATGGGCCTGACCGAGGTGCTGACCTACCCGTTCCTGTCCCAGACCGACCTGGACCGCCTGGAGCTCGGCCCCGACGACGACCGCAGGCGCACGCTGCGGGTGCGCAACCCCATCTCCGAAGAGCGGCCCGAGCTGCGCACCACCCTGCTGCCCGGGCTCGCCGAGGTCGCCGCGCGCAACCTCGCCAGGGGCGTCGCCAGCGTGGCCGCCTACGAGATCGGCGCGGTCTTCCTGCCCCAGGGCGAGGGCCGGCTGCCGGCGGAGCCGCGCATGCTGGGCGTGGTCCTGGCCGGCCGGCGGCAGGCCGGCCGCTTCGACGACCCCTCCGGGCCGGTCGACTTCGCCGACGCCAAGGGGATCGTCGAGGGGCTGGCCGGCGCGCTCGGCGTGCAGGAGGTCCGCTACCAGCCGGCCGGGGCGATGCCGTTCCATCCCGGCCGCTGCGCGGCGGTACGGCTCGGTGATGCCACCATCGGCGTGGTCGGCCAGCTCCATCCGAGGGTGGCCACTGCGCTGGACCTGCCGGCCGCCAGCTTCGCGGTCGAGCTGGAGCTGACCCCCCTGCTGGAGGCGGCGCCGACCACCCTCCCCGCGCCGACACCCTCGCCCTACCCGGAGCTGGCCTTCGACGTCGCCTTCATCGTCCCCCCCGGCGTGACCGCCCAGGCGCTCCAGGACACCCTCGCCGAGGCCGCGGGGGAGCTGCTCGCCCGCCTGACCCTGTTCGACGCCTACCAGGGCGACCCGCTGCCGCCCGGCCATCGCAACCTCGCCTACCGGGTGGCCCTCCAGGCGCCCGACCGGACCCTCAGCGACGCCGACGCCGCCACGGTCCGCGGCCGCATGGAGCGGCTCGCCCGCCAGCGCCTGGGAGCGACATTGCGGACGGTGTGACGGTTGCCGGCCAGCCGTCGCGACGGGGCGGCCCCGGCGGGGGCATGATCCGGCTGTCGGCGCCGCGGTGGGCAGCGGGGCCGGGGTCCGGCGCGGTGGGGCGGCCCGAGCCGGAGCCACGATCCGGCGCGCCGGGCCGCGGCGCGTTTCCGGGCCCGCCGGGACGCGTCGTCCACAAAGCGCCGGCAAGGGCTGACCCAGAGCGGTCGAGCGGCATACGCTTGCGTTGGGTACCAACGTCGGTCCCGGAGGAGGGGGCGGTGGTCGACTACACGGTCGCGGGGGTCGAGGGCGGCGTGTGCGCGCCGCGCGGGTTCCGCGCGGCGGGCGTCAACGCCGGCCTCGCGCCGGGCCCCGGCCCTGACCTGGCCCTGCTGGCCAGCCAGCAGGCGGCCACGGCCGCCGGCCGGTTCACATCGCACCGCTTCCGGTCGGCGCCGGTCCGCTGGACCAGCGCGCGGATTGCCGCCAGTGGCCAGGCTCGAGCCGTGCTGGCGCACGCCGGCAGCGCCAACGCCGCCACGGGCGCCCAGGGCGACGCCGACGCCGCGGCGCTCGCGCGCCTGTGCGCCGAGGCGATCGGCTGCGGGCCCGATGAGATCCTGCTGCTGGCCACCGGCCAGATCGGCACCCGCCCGCCGCTCGACCACGCCGCCGAGGGTGCCGAGAAGGTCTCGGCCGCGCTCGGCCGCCGCGGCTCCGGGGACCTGGCAAGGGCGCTGGCCGGCTCCGGCGGGGTGGCGCGGGAGCACGCCGTGGCGGTGGCCTGGGCCGAGGGAGAGGTCCGCATCGGCGGGGTCGCCAAGGCGTCCTCGCCGTTCGCGCCGTCGTTCGCCACCACGCTGGTGCTGCTCACCACCGACGCCACCCTCGAGCCGCCGCTGCTGGACACCCTGCTCGGCCGCGCGGTGGGCCGCTCCTTCGAGCGCGTCCTGGTCGACCAGGGCCCCGGGATGGGCGACTCCGCGATCGTGCTGGCCAACGCCACCGCGGCGGCGCCGGCGCTGGTCGAGGGCTCGGACGGGGCGGCCGCGTTCGAGGCGGCCCTGGCCTACCTGTGCGAGTCCCTGGCCGAGCAGCTCGCGATACGCGTCCCCGGGGCCCGCAAGCTGGTGGTGGTCACCGTGCACGGCGCCGCCACCCACTCCGATGCCCTGGCCGCGGCGCGCGCCGTGGCCTCCTCGATCGCCCTGCGGGCGGCCCTGGCCGCCGGCGAGGCGGCCTGGCCGGCGGTGCTCGACGGGCTGGACCGCGCGGCGGTCGACTTCGACCCGTCGCGGGTGGGGGTCCGGTTCGGGCCGGTGACCGTGGTCAGCGGCGGCCAGGCCGCACCCCACGACGAGGGCGCCGCCGCCGCGGTGGCCGGCAAGGGCCAGGTCGACCTGGCCGTGGATCTCGGCGCCGGCAGCGCCGCCGCCACCGTCACCACCACCGACCTTCCGATCGAGGCCCTGGCCCGTCTGCGGTCCTAGCCCGCCCCCATGGCCGCGTGGCAGACTTGAACGCTCCGGCCGCGTGCCAGCGCCGCTCGTCCGACCCGTGCCACCCGTGCAGAAAGGCGATTCGATGGTGCCCAACCGCGTGCTCGTGGTCGAGGACGACGCGGGCGTCCGCGGCCTGCTCCAGACGATCCTGGAGGACGAGGGGTTCGACATCGTCCTGGCCGCCGACGGTGAGGAGGGGCTGCGCATGGCCAGGGCGGTCGACCCGGCGGTCGTCCTCATCGACGTGATGATGCCTGGCCTGGGCGGTCCCGAGGTGCTCCGCCGCCTGCGCCGCTCCGACGGCACCCTGCCGTTCGCCGTCCTGGTCCTGACCGGCGCGGTCGAGAGCGTCGAGCCGCTGCGCTACGAGCTCGGCCCGGACTCCATCCTCGAGAAGCCCTTCGACATCACCAAGCTGGCCGACCGCGTCAAGGAGCTGGCCAGCAGCGTTGAGCACGGGAGCTCCCGATGACCAGACGTGACTTCATCACCTCCGACGACGTCTCGACCGACGAGCTGGTAGCGCTGCTGGACGCCGCCGACCGGTACAAGGCCGAGCGCCGCCCGCTGTCGACGCTGGCCGGTCGCACCGTCGCGATGATCTTCGAGAAGCCCTCCACCCGCACGCGCGTGTCGTTCGAGGTGGCCGTGCACGAGCTGGGCGGCTACCCGCTCCCGCTGGCAGGCGCCGACCTGCAGATCGGCAGGGGCGAGACGATCGAGGACACCGCCGCCGTCCTCTCCAGGTACGTGCACGCCATCGTGCTGCGCACCTTCGCGCAGGAGAACCTCGAGCGCATGGCCAGGGCCGCCACCGTCCCGGTGGTGAACGCCCTGTCCGACTACGCCCACCCCTGCCAGGCGCTGGCCGACCTGCAGACCATCCGCGAGCGCCGCAAGCAGCTCGAGGGCCTGCGCCTGGCCTACCTCGGCGACGGCAACAACGTCTGTCACAGCCTGCTGATCGCCGGCACCAAGGTCGGCATGCACCTGGCCGTGGCCACGCCGGCCGGCTACGAGCCGATCCCGCAGGTGGTGCGCAGAGCCGGCGAGATCGCCGCCGAGACCGGCGGCAGCGTGGAGCTGACCCACGACCCCAAGGAGGCCGCCAAGGACGCCGACGTGCTCTACACCGATGTCTGGGCGTCGATGGGCCAGGAGCTGGAGCACGGCGAGCGGGCCCTGATCTTCAAGCCCTACCAGCTCTCCACCGACACGGTGGCGGCCGCCTCCGCCGACGTGGTGGTGCTGCACTGCCTGCCAGCGCATCGCGGAGAGGAGATCACCTCTGACGTGCTCGACGGCCCCAACTCGGCCGTGTTCGACCAGGCCGAGAACCGCCTGCACACCCAGAAAGCCCTGCTCTCGTGGCTGATCACCGGCTCAGCCGACCCCAGCTGAGCGCCCAGCCGCGGGCGGCCAGGCTGGCCTGGACGATCGCCGCCGGGCTCGGCGCCGCGGCCGCCAGCACGCTCACCACCGCGGGCGCGGCCGCCGCCGCCGGCCGCCAGGCGGACCTGGCGCTGCAGCCGATCGAGCTCGCCCTGCGGGTGGGGCTGCTACTGGCCGCCCCGTGCGCCGGCGCGCTGCTGGCGGCGATCGCGGTCCCTCGCGGCGGCGGTCGCTCGACCCTGGCGGCCATCGGCATCGGCGTGCCGGTCGGGCCGCTGCTGGTGCTGCGGCTCGACCGCATGAGCCAGTTCGGCGCGGTCCCGGCCCTGCTCACCGTCGCCGTGCTGGTGCTGTGGGGCATCGCCGGGGCGCTGCTCGCCTCGAGCTGGTGGCGCCGCCCGTCCCGCGCCGTGGAAAGCAGCGCGTTGCCGGTTCCGGGGCTGGACCCTCCGCCGGGGACGGTGGGTCCCGTGGGGCCGCCTTCCGAGCCGCTCGGGCCGGCGGGCGCTCCCGAGCCCGCGGGGTCGCCCGGTCCGGCGGGGGCGCCTGAGCCGGCGGGGGCGCCTGAGCGAGCGGGAGCGCCTGAGCGAGCGGGAGCGCCGCCCGAGCCACCGCCGCCGGGCGGCCCGGCCGGGTAGCCTGGTCGCATGGCCTGGGTGAACGAGCAGGTCGCCGGCGCGTTCCGGGAGATCTCCGAGCTGCTGGAGCTGAGCGGCGACCAGAGCTTCCGCGTCCGCGCGTACGACCGCGCCTCCAGGGCGCTGTCCGGCTATGGTGCGGACCTGGCCGGCCTCTCCGACAAGGAGCTGGCCGCCATCCCCGGCGTCGGCAAGTCGATGGCCGCCAAGGTGCGCGAGTACCTGGAGACCGGCCGCGTCGCCACCCTCGAGAAGCTGCGCGAGGAGGTCCCCGAGGGGCTGCGGGTGCTCGTGAAGGTCCCGGGCATCGGCCCCCGCAAGGCACGGCTCATCCACGAGCGCCTCGGCGTGGCCACGGTGGAGGACCTGTCCACCGCGCTCGGCGCCGGCCGCCTGGCCGGGTTGCCTGGGATGGGCGAGCGCACCGAGGCCAACCTGCGACGCGCGCTGTCGCGCATGGCCGCTGGCGGCCGTGGCATCCCGCTGGCGGCCGCCTTGCCGGTGGCCGAGTCGCTGCGCGGCCAGCTCGCGCGCGTGCCAGGGGTGCTCCGCGTCGAGGTGGCCGGCTCGCTGCGGCGCATGAAGCCGGTCGTCCACGACATGGACCTGCTGGCCACCGGCGGGGAGCCCGCCGAGATCGCCCGCGCCTTCCCGCTGCTCCCCGACGTCGCCGAGGTGGCGGCCGCCGGCGACACCAAGGTCTCCATCCGCACCCGCGAGGGCTACCAGGTCGACCTGCGGGTGGTGCCGCCCGAGGTCTGGGGCGCCGCGCTCCAGTACTTCACCGGCTCCAAGGAGCACAACGTCAAGATCCGCGAGCTGGCCATCAAGCAGGGCTTCAAGCTTTCCGAGTACGGTCTGCACACGCGCGACGGCGAGCTGGTGGTCGCCGAGGAGGAAGCCGTCGTCTACCAGCGGCTCGGCCTGCAGTGGGTGCCGCCGGTGCTGCGCGAGGACCGCGGCGAGGTCGAGGCCGCCCGGGCCGGCGAGCTGCCCAGGCTGGTCGAGCTGTCCGAGGTCGGCGGCGACTTCCACTGCCACACCGATATGTCGCCGGACGGGACCGCGCCGCTGCTCACCATGGTCGAGGCCGCCAGGGCCCGCGGCTACCGGTTCCTGGCGATCACCGATCACGCCGAGCGGCTGTCGTTCTCGGCCGCCACGCGCGACGACTTCCTGCGCCAGCGCAAGGCCCTCCGCGAGCTGGAACGCCGGCTCGGCGACATCCGGCTGCTCCATGGCGTCGAGCTGAACATCGGCTCCGACGGCAGCCTCGACTACGACGACGAGTTCCTGGACGGCTTCGACGTGCTGGTCGCCAGCGTCCACGACCACTTCGACCTGCCGGTCGAGCGGCAGACTGAGCGCCTGGTGCGCGCCTGCGAGCACCCCGGCGTCAATGTGATCGGCCACCCCACCGGCCGGCTGCTCGGCAAGCGCCCCGCCTACGACGTCGACGTGGAGGCGCTCTGCGCGGCGGCCGCGCGCACCGGCACGGCCCTGGAGGTGAACGGCTCCCCGGAGCGGCTCGACCTCGGTGACGAGCAGCTCCGCGTGGCCACGCGTCACGCGGCGCGGCTGGCCTTCGGCTCCGACAGCCACGGCCCTGGCCACCTGGCCAACATGCGCTTCTCGGTGGCCACCGCCGGGCGCGGCTGGATCGGCCCCGAGCAGGTGGTCAATACCCTGCCCGCCGCCGGCCTGGATCGCTTCCTCGCCAAGGGTCGCGGTCGCCGATGACCACCGCCGGAGCCGAAGAGCCGGGTTTGCCCCCTCCGCCGCCGGGGGCCGAGGAGCCGGCCGGCGCGGGCGGGGAGTTGCCCGCGGGGGCGCCGGGTGGGGCCGGGCAGCCGGCCGGTGCCGCGGAGTTGCCCGCGGGGGCGCTGCGGCCGCTGCCGGAGCGCTTCTACCTGCGGCCTGTGCTCGAGGTGGCGCGCGACCTGCTCGGCCGCCTGCTGGTCCACGACGCGCCAGAGGGGCGTGCGGCGGTCCGGCTGATGGAGGTCGAGGCCTACGACGGCTCCGGCAAGGATCCCGCCAGCCACGCCTACCGCGGCAGGACGCCACGCAACTCGGTGATGTTCGGTCCACCCGGGCATCTCTACGTCTACTTCACCTACGGGATGCACTACTGCGTCAACGTCGTCTGCGCGCCGCCGGGCGTGGCCCAGGCTGTCCTGCTGCGCGCTGGGCAGCCCGTCCTCGGGGTCGATTCGATGGCCGCGCGCCGGCCCGCCAGCCGCCCGCGGGACCTCGCGCGCGGGCCCGGCCGCCTGACCGAGGCGCTGGGCCTGGGCGCCTGGGCCAACGGCGCCGACCTTCGCGCCGGTCCCGTGTGGCTCACCGAAGGGTGGCCCGTGACCGACGCCGAGGTCGCCTGGACCGGCCGCGTCGGCGTCTCCGGCGCCGCCGACCGCCCCTGGCGCGCCCTCGTCGCCGCCAGCCCCTACATCTCCCCCGGCCGCCCCGGTCCCAGTCCCCGCCGCCGCCGGCGCCCACCCTGAGCTGCGGTGCCGGCGTGCTAGCATCGCGCGAGATCCCGCGCCTGGCGCCGGTGATCGCGTTACCACCATCGCGCCCGGACCCGGGCTCCAGACCAGCGAGGTTCCGTAGATGCCCACGTCCGCAGACGCGAAGCAGGAGCTCCGCGTCCTGACCGCCGGAGCGGAGGCGGTCCTGCCGGCCGGCGCCCTGGAGGAGCGGCTGGAGGCCGCACGCGTCCAGGGTCGGCCCCTGCGCGTCAAGCTCGGCATCGACCCCTCATCGCCGCACCTCACCCTCGGCCACGCCGTGGTGCTGCGGAAGCTGGCCCAGTTCCAGCGCTTCGGCCACACCGTGGTGCTGATCATCGGCAACTTCACCGGCCTGGTCGGCGACCCGAGCGGCCGCAGCCAGACCCGCAACCGCCAGACCGAAGCCGAGGTCGCCGAGCACATCCGCACCTACCTCGACCAGGTCGACAAGGTCCTCGACGTGTCAGCCGCCGAGATCCGCTACAACGCCGAGTGGCTGGCGCCGATGACCTTCGCGGAGGTGGCCGACCTGGCGGCCAACGTCACCGTGGCCCAGCTTCTGGAGCGGGAGGATTTCAAGGCCCGCCACAACGCCGGCCGCCCGATCTCGCTGGTCGAGTTCCTCTACCCGCTCATGCAGGGCATGGACTCGGTGGCCGTCCAGGCCGACGTCGAGCTGGGCGGCACCGACCAGACCTTCAACCTGCTGATCGGCCGCGCGCTGCAGCGCGCCCGCGGCCAGGCCGGCCAGGTCGTGATGACCATGCCGCTGCTGCGCGGCACCGACGGCGTCCAGAAGATGTCCAAGAGCCTGAACAACGGCATCAACCTGGACGACCCGCCGGAGGAGCAGTTCGGCAAGCTGATGCGGATCCCGGACCATCTGGTGCCGGAGTACCTGCGCCTGTCCACCGATCTGGACCCCGACGAAGTGGAGAAGCTCGTCGCCGAGGCGGCCCAGGGAGGCGCGGCGGCTCGGGACGTCAAGCGCCGCCTGGCGCGGGAGGTCACCAAGCTCTACCACGGCGCCGGCGCCGCGGCCCGCGCCGAGGCCGCCTTCGACGCCGGATTCGCCTCCCGCTCGGGCGCTTCCGACGTCATCGCGGGCGCGGACCTGGAGATCCCCGCCGCCGCGATCGACGACGAGGGCCGGGTCCGGGTCGTGCCGCTGCTGGCCGAAGCCGGCCTCGTGCGCTCCCGGAGCGAGGCCAGGCGGCTGGTCAGCCAGGGCGCCGTCCGCCTCGACGGCCAGCAGGTCTCCTCGATCGACCACGCCTGGCCGCCAGCCGAGCTGGACGGCCACCTCCTCACCGTCGGCCGCAGCGCCCCCCTGCGCCTCCGCGCCGGCGCCGCCTGACGCGCCCGCCACACCGGTCCCCAGCCCGCGCCCGCCGCCCGGTCCGCTCGGCCGCGCGCGCTGTCGGTCGCTTGGCCGCTTGGCCGCTTGCTCACGCGCCGGCGCCGCCTCGGCTCCGCATGCCGAATCAACCTCGGTAGTTGCGCCGATCCGCGTCCGGGTCCACGCACGGGCGGTCGGGAGGGGGAGCGTCCCGGCCCCATCCCCGCCGTTGGCCTCCGTCACCATCGTTGGGCCTCCTGGCCTCGGAGGATGCTCCCTTGCCATTGCTGGGATACGAAGTTGACACGTTCTCGACGGCGGTGCTACCGTTCACCGCGCACCAAGTAAGGGACGTTCTTCGAGGACCTAGACCTCTCCGGCGGCGCCAGCTCGGTGCCAACACGGAAGACAGGAGGTCACCGAAAGCCACTGGGACAGAGTTCCGACGGCTGCGGTGGCCGTCCTGGGCCCTTTGGCTCAGGACGGCGCTTCTGTATGAAGTGCTGGTGGCGAGGTGGCGCCAAAGGTCCCGGGTAGCGATACCGGGATTCGGCTCACCGTTGTCGGCACCGTGAACCTGCGGTGGCATGGCAACGGGTTCCCTGGGGAATACCAGGGGATGACCTGACGTTTCAACCGTTACGGCCCACGGAACCGGTGACGCTTCAGGCACCGACCGAAGGGTACAAATGAGCGAAACGGCGGGTATCCCCGGAAGAACCAGGGGATAGGTCGCTCGGTTGACGAACCTGGAAGGCCCAGAGTAAGGTTGCCGCCGCTCCGGCGACGGGACCTGCGAGGGGGAACCACCAGGAGAGTCGCAAGGGCGATTCCACGAGGCTCCTTGAAAACTCAACAGTGTGTGAAAAGCCAGTGCTCTAAACCCCGTCACAACGGGGCAGGCACAGCGGGCTCGACCCGGTGTGCGTTGTCCCAGAGCGACGGTACTTGGAACATCCGGACCACGGATGAGCCAGCACATCGGTGCCAGGTTGGACCCTGGTGCCGTCCATCCTCTCCGAGCTCGTCTCGGCGAGGATGGGTCGAAGAATCTCGACGATCTCTGACGGAGAGTTTGATCCTGGCTCAGGACGAACGCTGGCGGCGTGCTTAACACATGCAAGTCGAGCGAGGCCCATCCGGTGGCAACACCGGGTGGTTCCTAGCGGCGAACGGGTGAGTAACACGTGGGTAACCTGCCCCTGACATCGGGATAACTCCGGGAAACCGGGGCTAATACCGAATATGAGGCGCTCTCGCATGGGAGCGTCTGGAAAGGGTTCACCGGTCAGGGATGGGCCCGCGGCCTATCAGCTTGTTGGTGGGGTAACGGCCCACCAAGGCGACGACGGGTAGCCGGCCTGAGAGGGTGTTCGGCCACACTGGGACTGAGACACGGCCCAGACTCCTACGGGAGGCAGCAGTGGGGAATCTTGCGCAATGGGCGAAAGCCTGACGCAGCGACGCCGCGTGAGGGATGAAGGCCTTCGGGTTGTAAACCTCTTTCAGCAGGGACGAAGCGGAAGTGACGGTACCTGCAGAAGAAGCCCCGGCCAACTACGTGCCAGCAGCCGCGGTAATACGTAGGGGGCGAGCGTTGTCCGGATTTATTGGGCGTAAAGAGCGCGTAGGCGGCCACCCAAGTCGATCGTGAAAGCTCGGGGCTCAACCCCGAGATTGCGGTCGATACTGTGTGGCTAGAGGCTGGTAGGGGGGTGTGGAATTCCCGGTGTAGCGGTGGAATGCGCAGATATCGGGAGGAACACCGGTGGCGAAGGCGGCACCCTGGGCCAGTCCTGACGCTGAGGCGCGAAAGCGTGGGGAGCAAACAGGATTAGATACCCTGGTAGTCCACGCCGTAAACGATGGGCGCTAGGTGTGGGGGGTCATCGACTCCCTCCGTGCCGTAGCTAACGCATTAAGCGCCCCGCCTGGGGAGTACGGCCGCAAGGCTAAAACTCAAAGGAATTGACGGGGGCCCGCACAAGCGGCGGAGCATGTTGCTTAATTCGACGCGACGCGAAGAACCTTACCAGGGCTTGACATGTAGGGAAAAGCCGTGGAAACACGGTGTCCGCAAGGGCCCTACACAGGTGTTGCATGGCTGTCGTCAGCTCGTGTCGTGAGATGTTGGGTTAAGTCCCGCAACGAGCGCAACCCCCGTCCCATGTTGCCAGCGGGTAACGCCGGGGACTCATGGGAGACTGCCGGGGTCAACTCGGAGGAAGGTGGGGACGAGGTCAAGTCATCATGGCCCTTATGTCCTGGGCTGCAAACATGCTACAATGGCTGGTACAAAGGGCTGCAAACCCGTAAGGGGGAGCCAATCCCAAAAAGCCAGTCTCAGTTCGGATCGGGGTCTGCAACTCGACCCCGTGAAGCCGGAGTCGCTAGTAATCGCGGATCAGCAACGCCGCGGTGAATACGTTCCCGGGCCTTGTACACACCGCCCGTCACGTCACGAAAGTCGGCAACACCCGAAGCCGGTGGCCCAACCCTTTTGGGAGGGAGCCGTCGAAGGTGGGGTCGGCGATTGGGACGAAGTCGTAACAAGGTAGCCGTACCGGAAGGTGCGGCTGGATCACCTCCTTTCTAAGGAGCGCACCCGCGACGCTCATCTCGAGCGTCGCTACTAAAGGCCAGACCCGCTCACGGTCTGGTAGCTCCTAAGTCGATCACTGGCTATTCGATCGGTACATCGGCCACCGCCTAGTACCTCCCACGGTCTGACCGTGGGTTGCTGGAACGGCGGAGCGGTTGGTGGGCCGGTCGCACACACTGTTGAGTTTTGAGGGAGCGTCGTACCCTCGGCGCGCACCTTGCGCCGCCGAGTTCGGTCCTCGGACCGGATCGGCGGTGGCGTGTTGCTCCGTCTGTCCCCCGAACCGCCCGGCTCTCCGGGCAGGCGGGTGGCCAGGGTCGGGCCGGGAACCTTGAGAACTACATAGCGAGCGCGAGCATCTTTGCCGGTCGCCAAGTTACTAAGGGCACACGGTGGATGCCTTGGCGCCAGGAGCCGATGAAGGACGTAGGAGGCTGCGATAAGCCTCGGGAAGCTGCCAACCAAGCGTTGATCCGAGGATGTCCGAATGGGGAAACCCGGCACGGGTCATGCCGTGTCACCCCGGTCTGAACACATAGGGCCGGAGGAGGGAACCCGGGGAACTGAAACATCTCAGTACCCGGAGGAAGAGAAAGCAACCGCGATCCCCTCAGTAGTGGCGAGCGAACGGGGGAGAGCCTAAACCAGGGTAACGTGACAGCGTGCGGGCGTTGTTGCCTTGGGGTAGTGGGACCCGCTTGGGGGAGCTGCACCTCCCCCAGGGAGTTACAAAGAACGCGGATAGTCGAAGGTCTTGGAAACGGCCGCCACAGCGGGTAACAGCCCCGTAGGCGAAATCCGACGTTCCTCCCAGCGGTGTTCCCAAGTAAGGCGGAGGATATTCCGTCTGAATCTGGGAGGACCACCTCCTAAGGCTAAACACTCCCTGGCGACCGATAGCGAACTAGTACCGTGAGGGGAAGGTGAAAAGTACCCCGGGAGGGGAGTGAAATAGTACCTGAAACCGTGTGCTTACAAACCGTGGGAGCGGTTGCTTGCAACCGTGACCGCGTGCCTTTTGAAGAATGAGCCGGCGAGTTAGCGGTGCGTGGCAAGGTTAACCCGAGAGGGGGAGCCGTAGCGAAAGCGAGTCCGAAACGGGCGTCTCAGTCACGTGCCCTAGACCCGAAGCGGAGTGATCTAACCATGGGCAGGGTGAAGCGAGGGTAAGACCTCGTGGAGGCCCGAACCCACCAGGGTTGAAAACCTGGGGGATGACCTGTGGTTAGGGGTGAAAGGCCAATCAAACTCCGTGATAGCTGGTTCTCCCCGAAATGCATTTAGGTGCAGCCTTGGATGTTTCGTCTCGGAGGTAGAGCACTGGATGGGCTAGGGGGCCTACAAGCTTACCGACCTCAGCCAAACTCCGAATGCCGTGACGTGAGAGTCCAGGAGTGAGACTACGGGGGATAAGCTCCGTGGTCGAGAGGGAAACAGCCCAGACCGCCAGCTAAGGTCCCAAAGCGTGTGCTAAGTGGAAAAGGATGTGAAGTCGCAGAGACAACCAGGAGGTTGGCTTAGAAGCAGCCACCCTTGAAAGAGTGCGTAATAGCTCACTGGTCAAGTGACTTTGCGCCGATAATGTAGCGGGGCTCAAGCACACCACCGAAGCTGCGGCACTCACGCATCAGCCGGCGTACAGAGGAGGCTCTGTACGTCCAAGCGCGTGGGTGGGTAGGGGAGCGTCGATGCGCGAGTGAAGCGGCGGGGGAACCCAGCCGTGGACGCGCATCGAGTGAGAATGCCGGCATGAGTAACGAAAGACGGGTGAAAAACCCGTCCGCCGAATGCCCAAGGGTTCCTGGGGAAGGTTAATCCGCCCAGGGTGAGTCGGGACCTAAGGCGAGGCCGAGAGGCGTAGTCGATGGACGACGGGTTGATATTCCCGTACCTCCAACTTCGCGCCCGAGCCGAACCCGGGGTACTAAGGGAAACCCCTTCGGGGGTCTACCGACAGACCCGGCAGTAGGCTAGCGATGGGGTGACGCGGGAAGGTAGCCCAGCCCAGGCGTTGGTAGACCTGGGACAAGCGTGTGGGGCGTCTGGTAGGCAAATCCGCCAGACATGAGCCTGAGGCGCGATGTCGAGCCAATTGTGGCGAAGTGGGTAACCCTATACTGCCAAGAAAAACCTCTAGCGAGTGAAGTTGGAGCCCGTACCCCAAACCGACGCAGGTGGGCAAGTAGAGAATACTAAGGCGATCGAGCGAACCCTGGTTAAGGAACTCGGCAAATTGACCCCGTAACTTCGGGATAAGGGGTGCCGCAGTCCGTGATCACCCTTGCGGTGTGAGCGGAACGCGGTCGCAGAGACCAGGCCCAAGCGACTGTTTACTAAAAACACAGGTCCGTGCGAAGTCGTAAGACGCAGTATACGGACTGACGCCTGCCCAGTGCTGGAACGTTAAGGGGAGGGGTTAGCCCTGCTTGCAGGGCGAAGCTCCGAACCTAAGCGCCAGTAAACGGCTGCTGTAACTATAACGGTACTAAGGTAGAAGCCTGGCGTGCACCAGGCACTGCCCCTCGGCACGGTGACGTGTCGAGTGCAGTCGGCTATATGCTGGAAACCCCGTGGATCCGGCGGTACTGTCAGCACACCTCGTCATAGAGAGTGTGGATATGGACAGTGACAACCCGACCGGTGCGGACAATCAGCAGGAAAGGCCAGGCATCGAGCAGTGGGTCGTCGGGTTCGTGGACGGCGAGGGCTGCTTCTCGATCTCGGTGGTGCGCAACACCGGGTGCCTACTCGGCTGGCAGGTCCAGCACGAGTTCTCGGTCACCCAAGCCGCACCCTCGAGGCACGCACTCGAACTCGTTCAGCGAGTCCTCGGGTGTGGGCAGATCATCGAGAATCACCGTCATGACAACCATCGTCATCCGCTCCTGCGCTTCTCCGTGAAGCGCCGGCGCGAGTTGACCTCGGTGGTCGTCCCGTTCTTCGAACAACACCCATTGATCACCGCCAAGCGAGCCGACTTCGTGGCGTTCGCGTCCGTCCTCCGGATGATGGAGGAGGGCGCGCACCTCACGGAGGAAGGGCTCCGTCGGATCGCTGCCGTCACAGAGCAGATGAACCCGGCGTGGGCGGTCTCGGTTCCTGGAATCCTCAGAGGCCATACGCCGACCAGCTCGGACCGATGTCGAGCTGAAGATATGGTCCTAGCCTCACGGCGACGTGGGGATAACTAGAGCGAAATTCCTTGTCGGGTAAGTTCCGACCTGCACGAATGGCGTAACGACTTGGGCGCTGTCTCAACCAGGGGCTCGGTGAAATTGCAATACGAGTAAAGATGCTCGTTACCCGCGGAAGGACGGAAAGACCCCGGGACCTTTACTATAGCCTGATGTTGGAGTTTGGTTCGAGTTGTGTAGGATAGGTGGGAGACTTTGAAGCCGGGACGCTAGTCTCGGTGGAGTCAACCTTGAAATACCACCCTGCTCGTGCTGGGCTTCTAACCAGGGTCCGTGAATCCGGATCTGGAACAGCGTCAGGTGGGTAGTTTAACTGGGGCGGTTGCCTCCCAAAATGTAACGGAGGCGCCCAAAGGTTCCCTCAAGCTGGTTGGCAATCAGCGAGACAGACATGTCGAGCAGGAGCGAAAGCTGGGCCTAGTGATCCGGCAGTGGCACGTGGAAGCGCTGTCGCTCAACGGCTAAAAGGTACCCCGGGGATAACAGGCTGATTCTGCCCAAGAGTCCATATCGACGGCAGAGTTTGGCACCTCGATGTCGGCTCGTCGCATCCTGGGGCTGGAGTAGGTCCCAAGGGTTGGGCTGTTCGCCCATTAAAGCGGTACGCGAGCTGGGTTTAGAACGTCGTGAGACAGTGAACGAACCGCGCTGTCTATAAATCTGGCTATATGCTGGAAACTCCGGTTGCATCCTGCGGTACCAGTTTGGTGTCACACCCTCGTGCGAGGATGGCATCGAACGGTGACAATCCACAGGTGGGTGATCCAATTGATCACGCCGGACAACCAGCAGGAAAGGCTGGGCGACTATTTGGCGGGATACGTCGACGGGGAAGGTAGCTTCCACGTCGCGGTCCAACGGAATCCGTCCACGAGATACGGGTGGCAGCTCGTTCCCGAGTTCCATGTCAGTCAGAACCCGGAGCGAGCATCGGTTCTCAAGCTCCTGCAGGCGCACCTCGGCTGTGGCCGGATACAAGCGAATGCCAGGAGCGGGGGCCGTGACCGTTCACTCGTGTACGTGGTACGGAGCAGAGCTGATCTGGTCCGTAACGTCATCCCGTTCTTCGAACGTCACCCCATCCTCAGTGAGAAGCGTCTCGAGTTCGAGACCTTCGCTGAGATCGTCCGAGCAATGGAGCGTGGGGAGCACCTTCAGCCGAAGGGCTTCGAACGTCTCCTGGTCTTGGCCGTTCGGATGAATGGTGGTGGTCGATATCGGAGAGCTGATTGGTCGTCGAGAATCCTCAGAGGCCATACGCCAGACATGAGCAGGGACCCCTGCGCATGAAGAGATGGTCCGACCCCCATGGCGACATGGGGAGCCAGGCGGAACAAGAAACGACCTGGCCGCCGGTCCTCGTCGAGGATCGGAGGTAACAGATGTGTCGGTCCCTATCCTCCGTGGGCGTAGGAGACTTGAGGAGGGCTGTCCCTAGTACGAGAGGACCGGGACGGACGAACCTCTGGTGTGCGAGTTGTCGTGCCAACGGCACTGCTCGTTAGCCACGTTCGGAAGGGATAAGCGCTGAAGGCATATAAGCGCGAAGCCTGCTCCAAGATGAGGTCTCCCACAGGGTTGACCTGGTAAGGCCCCCAGCTAGACGACTGGGTTGATAGGCCGGAAGTGGAAGCGCAGCAATGCGTGGAGCTGACCGGTACTAATAGGCCGAGGACTTGGCAACCACAAACTTGCTCGCGCTCGCTGTGTAGCTCTGGAGGTTCCCGACCTCGAGAGCCTCTTCAAGCCGTTTCGGTGGTTATGGCGGAGGGGAAACACCCGGTCCCATTCCGAACCCGGAAGTTAAGCCCTCCAGCGCCGATGGTACTGCCCGGGAAGCTGGGTGGGAGAGTAGGTCGCCGCCGGGACACTAACCAGAAGCGCCGCCTTGGAGGCGGCGCTTCTGGTTTCTCTGGGTGTTCTGAAGAGCCTGAAGACGAGGGCGCTATGGACGTGCGCCTTCCGGTGCCCTTGGGGCAGGATGTGGCCGTGAACGAGCGAAGAGATCAGGTGCGGGGTGGAGGACGCCGGCCGGCCGGCGCACCCCGGCGCGGCCCACAGGACGCGCGCCAGGGCGATGCCCGCCAGCCCGCGGCCGGCGCCGGTCAGCGCCGTCCTTCCTCGACCGCCGGGCCAAGAGATCGTCAAGGAACCGGCGGCCGTGGCTCGCGCGCTTCGGCGTCCAGCGGTGGCAAAGGGACCACCAGGGGCCGTGGGACCACTGGCCGCGGGATGACGGGCCGCGGGACGACCACCGACCGGGGGACCGCCGGCCGGGCGGCTGCGGGCGGCCGTGCGAGAGCCGATGGGACTCGTGGAACCGGGGGGACGGCGCGTGCGGACGGCACCGGCAGCCGCGGGACGACAACGGGCCGTGGAACCACGGGTAGTCGGAGAAGGGCTGGCGGTGTCCGCGAAGGTGCTGGACCTGCACGGGGGCCCGCCAGGAGCCGAGAGGGCGCTGGGCCAAGTGTCCGGCGTTCGGGCGCTGATGAGCGTCGTCCGAGCGCGAGGACGCGCGGGCCTGGCACGGACGAGAACGGCCGTCGCCAGGCTGACCGCCGCGAGGAGGCCCGCGACCGTCGGGTCGGCTCGGATCGCCGACCCCGAACGGATGATCGCCGGTCCACCCCCGCCCGTGACCGCCGGCCGGGCGTAGCTGGCGGGCGGCCCGCCGCCGGCGCTCCGTCCGCGCGGGGTGGTGGATCACGGTCGACCGCCCGGCCGGGTCGCTCGGACGGTGTCGATGATAGCCGGGCACCTCGGCGTGGGGCGCCCGCGCGCGGGCGTGAGCCGGGCCGGGACCGGGCGCCCGACCGGGGGTCCTCGCGGGGCCGTGAGCCGGTCCGGGACCGCGCGCCCGACCGAGGGCCCGCGGCACCCGCGCGCAGCCGGGAGCCGGGGCAGGACCGGGTGCCCGCGCGCAGCCGTGAGCCGGGACGGGACCGAACGGCCGACCGAGGGCCCGCGGGACCCTCGCGCGGGCGTGAGGCGGGGCGAGACCGGGCGCCCGCACGCGGCCCGGACTTCGCTCGGGAACGTGAGGCTGGGCGCGGGCGTGAGCCAGCGGTGGGCAGGGATGCTGACGAGCTGGCTGAGGAGGATGCGCCGAAGGTTTCCGAGGTGCTGACAGACGAGATCCTCGACGAGTTGCGGCAGACGGCTCGGCCGCATGCGTTCAATGTTGCGGCGCGAGCGCTGGCGGACGCGGTGCTGGCGCTGTCGGAGGACGACCCGGAGGCGGCGGTGGCGGCGGGACGCGAGGCGAAGGGCTCGGCGCCGCGCTCGGGGGCGGTCCGGGAGTTGCTGGGCATCTCCCTCTACCAGGTCGGCGACTACAAGGCGGCCAGGACGGAGCTGGCCGCGGCGCAGCGGATTTCGGGGAATCTGGACCTCACGGCGATGCTCGCCGACGTGGAGCGGGCGACGGGTCGCCCGGAGCAGGCGATCGAGCTGTTTCGCACGACGGAGCGCACCCATATGAGCGCGGACGCGGCGGCGGAGCTCCTGGTCGTGGCGGCCTCCGCCTACGGCGATATGGGCCAGCCGGGAGCAGGGGTGGCGCTGATTCGCCGCCACGCGCGCTGGCCGGCCCACCTGGCCGACCATCACCTGCGCATCGCCTACGCCGAGGGGGCGTTGGCCGAGCGCGCGGGTGACGTGGAAGCCGCCAAGGAGGCGTTCGAGCGCGTGACCCGCACGGACCCCGGCTTCTTCGACGCGGCGGAGCGCCTGCAGCGCCTCGAGCGCGCGGCGCCCGACTGAAGCCCACCGGCCTCGCGCGGATCCAGCAGCCGCCTCGCCGAAGTCCATCGGTAGGCCCACGGCCCCCACCCCGCCGCCCACGGGCCCCGCCCCCGGCCCGGGCAGCCCGTCCGACCCGCCTCGGCCCAAGTGACCCTGCCTCGGCCCGGCCCCACCCCGCCCCGGCCCGGGTGACCCCGCCCGACCCGGCCAGACCCGCCGCGGGCGGACGGGCGACCCGCCCCACCCCCGTTACTGCTGGTCGGCGGGGGTCTGGCGTTGGCGGATCCAGCGGGCGAGGCCGGCGGCGTTGGACTCGTAGGTGTTGAGCAGGCGGAAGTCGTCCGGAGCGCCGGACTCGTGGCCCTCCTCCCGCTCGAATCGCTCGCGGAGGGCGGCCTCGATGTGGTCGACCTCGGGACCGTGCTCACTGGCGGAGGCCTCGGCGGTCTCGCACCAGCGGAGCAGGCGCTCCTCGGCCTCGGCGAGCCGCTCGGCCGGCGGCGAGATGGGGCCGAAGTGGGTGAGCACGAGGTGGGCCGGCGAGCGCGCGGCAAAGGCGCGAAGGCTCTGGATCGCCAGGTCCCGGTCGAAGTCGGGCGGCGGGGTCGCGGGCCGCAGCACGCTGGTGCTCGGCAGCAGCACGCCGACGCCGTCGCCGGCGAACAGCGTGCCGGCGTCCGGCTCGAACACGCCGATGTGGTGGCGGGCGTGGCCGGGGGCGTGGAGCAGCTCGAGCCGGCGGCCGCCCAGGTCGATGACCTCGCCGTCCTCGGCCGCCTTGATCCTGGAGGCCTCGACCGGCGTCAGCCCGCCGTAGACGGTGTCCATCAGCTCGCCGTAGACGCGAGCCGAGCTGGCCAGCAGCCGCTCGGGGTCGACCAGGTGCCTGGCGCCGAACGGGTGCACGACCACGGTGGCGTTGGGGAACGTGCGGACGAGGTCGCCGGCGCCGCCGCCATGGTCGAGGTGGATGTGACTGAGGACGATCCACCCCAGATCCCGCGGCTCGAGGCCGGCCTTGGCGATGCCCTCGGCGACGACGCCGGCCACGCGCGAGGGGCCGGTCTCGATGAGCGCGGGCCGGTCGCCGAGCACGAGGTAGCCGGCGGTGATCTCGGGCAGCCCGCCCATGTGGGTGTCGATGCCGATGACGCCGTCGGGCAGTGCGTCGAGCACGCTCACGGGCGGGTCTCCTTTACCGCTTGGACGGCGCGGCGAACGCCTCGGGGTGCAGCGGGCGGAGCACCAGACCGTCGCGGGGCTTGGGGTGGAAGAACGTGGTCTTGGGAGGCAGGATGCGGCCACGCTGGGCGACCTCGACCACGCCGGAGAACGGCGCCGGGCGCAGGACCACCAGGCTGGAGAACTCGCCCCGGTCCACCTGCCGGCAGGCGGCGGCCAGGTCGTTCGAGTAGGCGACCTGGCGCTCCAGGTCCCGGATGCCGAGCATGCCCTCCAGCACGGTGCGGTGGAGGACCTCGACGTCCAGTGGAGGGTGATCCAGGCCGGTCCTGGCCCGCAGAGCGTCTGGGTCCCGGGCGACCAGCAGCCGGCTCTCCCCGCCTCCATACAACCCGAAGGCGATCGCGTGGCGGGGCTCGCGCTCCAGCCGCGCCTCCAGCTCCGAGGGTGTCGCGGCCGGACCGATCTGGAACGCTTCCTGGAGCCGGTCCAGCACGACCCGCGCCGGGACGCCGGCGAGCAGTCGGTGTACGGGCAGCACGCAAGGCCCCTGCTGGTCGACGTCGACCAGCAGCATGAGGGTCTGCTCCCACGGCGCCACGCCGGCCTCGTCGGCCGCGGCGACCGCGGCGGAGCGTTCAGCGTCGCGGGCCATCTCGTCCCGGTAGGCCAGCGCCGTGCGGTAGCGGTGGTGCCCGTCGGCGATCAGTACCTTCTGGTCGGCGAGCAGCTCGCTCCAGCGCGCGATGGTGGCCGGGTCGCTGATCGGCCAGAGGCGGTGCGCCAGTCCGGCCTCGTCCAGGGCGTCGACGGCCGGTGCGGCCGCGGTGACGTGCTCGATGGCGGCGGCGGCGCGCCCTCCGCCCGCGTACAGGCCGAAGATGGGGGACAGGTTGGCGCGGGTTGCCTCCAGCAGGCGGAGCCGGTCGACGACCGGGGCGACCATGGTGCCCTCGTGAGGCAGGATGACCTTGCCGGTGTCGTCGAGGGTCACGCTGGCCATGACCCCCCGCTGGACCCGCCGCTCGCCCCTGACCACGTACTCCTCCTCGTAGAGGTAGAGCGACGGGACCGGGTCGAGCAGCAGCGCGCCCTCCTCGCTCCACGATTCGAGCAGCTTGGCGGCCTGCTCATAGCGGCTGGAGTCGTCTCGGCCGCCGTGGGCCAGGATCAGCCGCACGACGTTGTAGGGGTTCATCGCCTCGTAGGCGTCCCGCGCCTCGGGCGTGATCACGTCGTAGGGCGGGACGATCACCCGGCCCGGGTCGCCGACGACCGCGGGATCGAAGCGCAACCCCCGGAAGGGGGCGACGGCTACCATGGAGCCGCCAAGGGGTTCATCGTCATGACCCTGGAGTTGTAGCAGGCCGGCACGGATCGTCGCCAGCCGCGCCCCTGCCCGGCGGGATCCGGGGAGCGCAGGGCGTGCCAAAGGGGAGCCCGAGGGAGTTGGGAGCAGCGAAGGGAGGGGATCGGGATCGAGGCCGAGGCGTACGAGTTGTTCCGCCGTGGCACCGCGCTACTCGCCGATCATCATGCGCACCAGGCCGCCACGGTGCTGGAGCGGGTCGAGGCGATGGAGCCCGAGCGCGGCTCGGTCTGCGAGGCGCTGGGCCGCGCGTACTACGAGTCGGGCCGGCCGGAGGCCGCGCGGGAGCGGTTCGCCAAGGCGCTGGAGCTCGACCCGGCGAACGACTACGCGCACTTCTGCCTGGCGCTCTGCCTGCTGCGAGCGGGTGAGGTGGAGGTCGCCATCGGGCACCTTCGGCTCGCCTTGGCGATGCGGCCGGAGGTCGACGACTACCAGCACGCGCTGACGCGGGCCGAGCGCATGCGGCCCGGCGGACCGTGACCGACCCGGCGCCGCTGGCCGGTCGCTACCGCTGCATCGCCTTCGACCTCGACGGCACCGTCTACCTGGAGGACGAGGTGGTCCCCGGCGCGCCGGAGGCGATCCGTGGCGTCCGCGAGCTGGGCGTCCGGGTGGGCTTCGTTACCAACAACGCGGTGCGCCCGCCCGCCGCGGTGGTGGAGAAGCTGTCCCGGCTCGGCGTCAAGGCCACGGTGGAAGAGGTCCTGACCTCGTCGCAGGCAGTCGTGCGCCTGCTCGGCGGCGAGGCCGGCCTGCGCGGCAAGGGCGTGCTGGTGGTCGGCGGCCCGGGCCTCCGCGAGGCCCTGTCGGGGGCGGGCGCAACGCTGCTCGAGCCCGATGCCTGGCGGTCCGCCGAGATCGTCGTCGCCGGGCTCGACCCTGAGCTGACCTATGAGCGCGCCCGCGCGGCGACGCTGGCGATCGCGGCGGGCGCGCGCTTCGTCGGCAGCAACCCGGACGCGAGCCTGCCGACGCCGGAGGGCCCATGGCCGGGCGCCGGCTCGGTGCTCGCCCTGCTCTCCACCGCCACCGGGGCGCGCCCGGAGATCGCTGGCAAGCCGCAGCGCGTCCTGTTCGAGACGGTCGCCGCCGCGCTCGGACCTGGCCCCAGGCTGATGGTGGGGGACCGGGTGGACACCGACCTGGCGGGCGCGCGGCCGCTCGGCTGGGCGACCGCGCTGGTGCTCACCGGGGTGACGCGCCCGCGCGACCTGCTGGACGCCGAGATCGTGCCGGACCACCTGCTGGCCGACGTGGGCGGCCTGCTGCAGCCTCCTGGGCCGGTGATCCGCGACGACGCCGGTCCGGGCCGCCTGCGCCTGGTCGCCGAGCAGGATGGGCGGCCGGCGGGCTGGCTGTCGTGCGAATGGGAGGGATCAGCGGCGCGCCTGGACGAGCTGTGGGTCGAGCCCGAGTGGCGCGGGCGCCTGGTCGGCGCCCATCTGCTGCTGACCGCCGCCGTCCGCCTCCGCGCCGCCGGCGTGCGCAGGCTCACCGCCAACCCCACCCGCCTCCGCGCTCCCGCCCGGCCCGATCAGCCCCGTGCCGCCGCGCCGGGCCAACTCGCGCAGGCCGGCACGGCGGGCCCGGACGGCGTTCGGCGGTTCTTGGAGGCCCTGGGTTTCGCCGGCGACGCCCAGGGGCTCAGCCGCGACCTCGCCCCGGGCGCTCCGTGAGCTGCTCCTCGTCCTCGTCCTCGTCTTCGTCCTCGCTCTCGCCGGCCTCCTCGACCGCGTCGAGCACCGCCCGGTAGAGCCGCTGCGCCGGGGAGGTGGCCTCGTCGCAGTCGTCGCAGGCGCCCGGCAGGTCGTCGGGGTCCACCTCGGCCGTGGCCTCCCGGCCCTGGCCGGCGCTCTCCTCCCGGACCTCGCCGTCGCCGTCGGCCACGACCTCGCCGTCCCGCTCGGCGATGACCTCCTCTTCGCCGTCGTCCTGCCCGTCCTGCTCCTCGTCGTCCTCGCCGCGGGCCTCCTGCAGGCCTTCGAGCGCCTGGCCGAGCTCCAGCAGCGACCCGATCGGGGTGATGCGGGTGCCGATCCCGCCGCAGGCTGGGCAGTCGCTCCGCAGCCAGAGCTGCTCGTCGAAGGTGTGGTCGTACTCGAGCTTGTCCTCGCCCTCCTCGTCGAGCGCGGGCAGCGCGACCGCGTCGCCGTCGGCGTTGCCCTGCCAGGACTCGGGGTCCGACAACGGGCCGGCCTGGTCGCCGAAGACGTCGAGCGCGCGCTCCGCGGCCTGCCGCGCGGCGGTGCGCTCGAGGTCCTGCCGCTGGTGCTTCCAGATGGCGAGCGCTGCCTGCCGCAGCTCCGTCAACGAACTGGAGGTCATCATGGGGGGCTCCCTTCGCCTGGTGCGGCGAATCCTATCGATATGGGGTCTGCCACCGCTGCCAGGTCGGAGGCGGGCGGCGGCGCTGCGACAGGCCGCCGAGCAGGATGATCAGCACGATGCCGGCGATGAAGCCGACAACGTGCGCCAGGTAGGCGACGCCCGCCCCGGCGCCGACCGAGGCTCCCGCCGCGTAGAACCACTGCAGCACGAACCAGGAGCCGAGGACGATCCAGGCGGGCAGCCAGACCGGCAGGAACAGCAGGAACGGCACCAGGCTGGTCACGCGCGCCCTCGGGAACAGCACCAGGTAGGCGCCGAGGACCCCGGCGATCGCCCCGGACGCCCCGATCAGCGTGGTGGTGCTGTTGGGGTCGGCCAGCGCGAACCCGTAGGTCGCGATGTACCCGCAGAGCAGGTAGAAGAAGAGGTAGCGCAGGCGCCCGAGCCGGTCCTCGATGTTGTTGCCGAACACCCACAGGAACAGCATGTTGCCCAGAATGTGCAGCCAGCTGCCGTGCAGGAACATGGCGTACAGCACCGACAGCGCCGGGATCTTGTCGAACCTCGGCCGGGTCACCGGGCAGGCGACCTGGTTGCCCTGGACCCGCCCCGGCGCATCGGCGACCGTGAGCGGGAGCTGCCGGTTGGTGGTCAGCTCCTTGGGGATGGCCGACCAGCGGCGGAAGAACGCCTCCTGGTGGCACACGTCGGCCGCCGACGAGGGGTTGCCGCTGATCGACAGGGCCACCGGCTCCAGCAGGAACACCACCAGGTTGATGGCGATCAGCCCGATGGTGACCCACGCTGTCCGGTAGGTCGGGTTCTCGTCGTGGATCGGGATGAGATTCAGCATCTACAACAGCGTCCGCAGTCGCAGCAGGTCGGTCAGGCTCGCGTCCACACGGACCTTACCTGACAGGAACGCGGACATGAATGACGTCCGCTCCTCGACAAGGTCGATCAGGTCGTCGGAACGCAATTTCAGGAGCACGGTGACCTGCTCGCCGGGCGGCGGGGTCTCGGTCGGCGGCGAGACGCGCCCGTCCTCGATCACCGAGTACCAGCCGGCGCCGAGGTCGGTGACCAGGCAACCGATCACCTTGCGGCCGGGGATGGCCGAGCGGACGTTGTCCTGGTTGCCATCCAGCCGCGCCATCAGCCGCTCGATCGCTCTGCTCACCTCGACCTTGCTCGCCACCTGGACTCCTTACCCCGGCTGGCTCCCATGAGCCCGCGGGCTGTCTTCGTTGACCGGCTCGTGTACCTGCTGGAGAATCCGTGCGCACATCATGCACGATCTGCCCACGTTCCACTCTTTCGACGCGTGCGGAGGTGACGAGGTGGCGAGCGCCCGTGAGCAGTACCTCCAGGCGATGGCGAGCTTCACGGAGATGACCAGGACGCGCGCGGAGCGCCTGGCCTCGCTGTTGGTCAAGCAGGGCGAGCTCCAGTCGGGCCAGGTCGGCCGGTTCGCGGAGGACCTCGTCCGCCGCACCCAGCGCAACCGCGAGACCATGAGCCGGCTGGTCCAGCGCGAGGTCAAGCGACAGCTCAGCGGGCTCGGGATCGCCACTCGGGACGAGGTCGCCCGCCTCCAGCAGCGCGTCCGCGCCCTGGAGCAGGCGGTCGAGCGGCCGAGCGGTACGCCAGGCCGTGCCGCTGGCAGGAGTACGTCCTCCAGGAGTGGCAGCTCCCGGGCGGCGGCACCCAAGGGCTCCACCTCCTCCAGAAGCGCCTCCAGCGGGACCACCACGCGCAGGGGCGCGGCGGCCTCGGGTGGCGGGCGGTCGGGCGGCGCCGCCTCCGAGCGGTCCGGTGGCGCCGCCTCCGAGCGGCCGGCTGGCGGTAGGGGTAGGGGGACAACCCGCCGCAGTTCCCCCGAGACCGGGCAGGAGACGAGCGAGGGCGAGTAGTCTGGTTCGGGCCGCGGTCCGGGCCCAGGCCGGCTCGGAATCGCCTGCCATGCACGTCCCGGTTGCGACTGGATGCCTTGGAGGAGACTCGGGTGAGCGTTCCCCTTCCCTTCGGCGAGCCTGACGGCCCGCCCTCGGAGCGGGTGGAGGCCGCGCTGGCGGCCTTGGACGAGACCGACCTCGCCCGCCACCCCGAGGCCTTCGAGGCCGTCAACCGGGCCTTGCTCCTCGAGCTCGAACAGCTCGAAGGACTCTAGGAGCTGGTCGTGCCTGCGCGGGTCCGACTCGATCGGGAGCTGGTCCGCCGCGGACTGGTGCCCAGCCGCGAGGCGGCCGCCGAGGCGGTCGCCGCCGGGCGGGTGCTGGTCTCCGGCGCGCCGGCCGCCAAGCCCTCCAGGATGGTCGCCGCGGCCGAGCCGATCGAGCTCGCCTCGCCCGGCCGGCGCTGGGCCAGCCGCGGGGGCGACAAGCTGGACCCGGTGCTGGGCCGCCTGGGCATCGAGGTCGCCGGACGCCGCTGCCTGGACGCCGGCGCCTCGACCGGTGGCTTCACCCACGTCCTGCTGGAGCGGGGCGCCGCCAGCGTGATCGCGGTCGACGTCGGCCGCGGCCAGCTCGACGCGCGGCTGTGGGGCGATCCCCGGGTCGAGGTGTACGACGGCTGCAATGTCCGGTTCCTGGAGCCGGAGGCGATCGGCGGCCCGGTCGACCTGACCGTCGCCGACCTGTCGTTCATCTCCCTGCGGCTGGTGCTGCCGGCGCTGGCCGGGGCGACCCGGCCGGACGGGGAGCTGCTGCTGCTGGTCAAGCCGCAGTTCGAGGCTGGCAGGGAGGCCGTGGGCAAGGGCGGGGTGGTGCGCGACCCGCGGGCCTGGGCCGCCGCGGTGCGCTCGGTGGCCGCCGCGGCGGCCGAGCTGGGCCTCGGCGCCGCCGGCGTGTGCCCCTCGCCGCTGCCCGGGCCCTCCGGCAACGTCGAGCTGTTCCTGCTCCTGCGTGCCGGCGCCGGCCCGCTCGACGAGGACGCCCTGGAGGCCGCGGTCGCCGAGGGCGCCGCTCTCCCACGCCACGGCGGCCCACGGGCCCACCCGGCGGAGGCGGCGCCGTCCGCCGAGGAGTCGCCGTCGCCCGCGGAGGCCGGGCCGGTGAGCCCCCCGGGGCCGGCGATCGGCCCCGGAGCGGCCGGCGAGGTGCCTTGGTGACCGCCGCCGGGCGGCTGCGGCGGATCGGCGCGGTGGTCCACCCTGGCCGGCCGGCAGCGCTCGACCTGGGCAAGAAGCTGGCCGGCTGGGCGGCCGAGCGGGGCGTGGAGCTGCGCACCCTGGACGAGGAGCGCGGCTGCCTCGGCGGGGACATCCCCTGCTTCGGGCCGGAGGAGTTCCCCGCCGGGCTCGACCTGGTGGTGGTGCTCGGCGGCGACGGCACGCTGCTGCGCGCGCTCGGGCTCGTGCTGGAGGCCCAGGTGCCCGTGCTCGGCGTGAACCTCGGCCGGCTCGGCTTCCTCACCGAGATCGAGCCGGACAGCCTCGCCAGCTCGCTGGAGGCGGTCATGTCCGGCCATTACCGGGTGGAGCGCCGCACCACGCTGTGCGCCCGCGTGATCGTCAGCGGCAAGGTGGTCGCGTCGAACGTCGCCGTCAACGACGTCGTGCTCGAGAAGGCCGCAAGGGAACGCCTTGCGTCCATCGCCGTCTACGTCGGGGAAGGGCTGTTCGCCCGTTACGCGGCCGACGGTCTCATCGTGGCCACCCCAACGGGCTCGACCGCCTACAGCTTCTCGGCGGGCGGCCCGATCGTCTCGCCGCGGATGGACGCGCTGCTGCTCACGTCGATCGCGCCGCACATGGTCTTCAACCGCTCGCTGGTGCTCCACCCCGACGAGACGGTCCGGCTGGAAGTGCTGCCGGAGAGCCCGCCGGTCGTGGAGAGCGTCGACGGCCGCGCCGTGCGCCAGCTCGAGCCGGGCACCCTGGTCGAGGTCGTCCGCGGCGACTATCCCGCGCTGCTCGTGCGGGTCACCAGGACCGATTTCTACAGCTTGGTCCGCTCGAAGTTTCGGCTCGCCGACGCCGGAGAGACCCTGGACAACCATGAGGGTTGACCAGGTCGCTCCCCACCCCTGTGGATATCGGGCCGAGAGCGTGATGCCGGGCGGCTAGAATCCCACAGGTATGTTAGGAGAGTTGCGCATCCGCGATCTGGGGGTCATCGATGACGCCCGGCTCGAGGTATCGCCCGGGCTGAACGTGCTGACGGGCGAGACCGGCGCGGGCAAGACCATGGTCGTGGATGCGCTGACGCTGCTGCTCGGCGAGCGCGCCGACCCCGGAGCGGTCCGCGCCGGCCGGCCGGCCGCGCTGGTCGAGGGCCGCCTGGCCACCGGCGACGACGGGCAGGTGGCAGCCGCCCTGGCAGCCGCCGGGGTCGCCGACGAGGAAGGGGAGGTCGTGGTCGCCCGCCAGGTGCTGGCCGAAGGCCGCAGCCGCGCGCAGCTCCAGGGCCGCATGGCCACGGTGGCCGCCATCGCCGAGGTGGTCCGCCCGCTGGTCGAGGTGCACGGCCAGCACGAGTTCCAGCGCCTGCTGCGCCCGGCGGTCCAGCGTGACCTGCTCGACCGCTTCGCCGGCGACAAGGTGCTCGCGCTGCGTGACGAGTTCGGCGCGGGCTGGCGCCGGCTCCGCGCCGTCCGTCGTGAGCTGGACGAGCTGGCCTCGCGCGCCCGCGACCGCGAGCGCGAGGCCGAGCTGCTGCGCTACCAGCTCGAAGAGATCGAAGCCGCCGGGGTCCGCGTCGGAGAACTGGACGAGCTGGACGCCGAATCCGAGCGACTCACCAACGCCGAGAGCCTGCGCGAGGCGGCCGTGACCGCCTGGCAGTTCCTGGAGGGCGACGAGGACGCCGGCGCCAGCATGGCGATGGGGGCCGCCGCCCGTGCCGTCAGCGGTCCCGGCCGCCACGACCAGGCCCTCGGGGAGCTGGCCGAGCGCGCGTCCGGCCTTGCCGCCGAGCTGGCCGACCTGGCCTCCTCGTTGCGCGCCTACGCCGAGGGCGTGCTGGCCGACCCGCGGCGGCTGGACGCCGTCCAGGGCCGCATCGCCCAGCTCCGCGACCTGCTGCGCAAGTACGGCGACGACGAGGCCGCGGTCCTGGCCCACGCGGAACGGGCATCGGGCCGGCTGGCCGAGGTCGAGGGCGGGACCGTGCGCTCCGAGGCGCTGGAGGCCGAGGCGTCCACGCTGCGCGCCCGGCTCGCCGACGTGGGCGGCAGCCTGTCCGCCCTCCGCGCCGAGGCCGCCGCGGAGCTGGCCGCCTCGGTCCAGGCGGAGCTGCGCGAGCTGGCAATGCCCAGCGCTGACCTGCGCATGCTGGTGGAACAGGACGAGGGCCCCGACGGACTCGAGGTCTCGGGCCGCCGCCTGGCCGCCGGCGACGAGGGCCTCGACCGCGTCGAGATGCAGCTTTCCGCCAACCCGGGGCTGCCGCTGCGGCCGCTGGCCAAGGCGGCATCGGGCGGCGAGATGTCCCGGGTGATGCTGGCGCTCCGGGTGGTGCTCGCCGGGGTCGATCGCACCCCGACCCTGGTGTTCGACGAGGTCGACGCCGGCGTCGGCGGCCGCACCGCCGCCGCGGTCGCGTACCGGCTGGCCGCGCTCGCCCGCCACCACCAGGTGCTGGTGGTGACCCACCTGCCGCAAATCGCCGCCTACGCCGACCGCCACTTCGTGGTCGAGAAGCACTCGGTGGACGGGCAGACCAGCACCGCCGTGCGGACGCTGGACTCCGGCGGCCGGATCACCGAGCTGTCGCGGATGCTCTCCGGGATGGAGGGCTCCGGCCTCGCCCAGGCGCACGCCGAGGAGCTGCTCGCCGCCGCCAACGCCGCCAAGGCCAGGCCCTTGCGCGAGCCTCGCGCAGCGGGCACGGCCGGGGCCGCCGGCGGCTCGGGGGATGGGCACAACGGCGGGCCGGGCACCTCGGGTGCATCCGGGCCCAGGGCGGCCGTGGGCGGGGAGTCGTCGTGAAGCCGCTCGAGCACCTGCCGTTCCGCCGCGCCCGCGGGAACCACGGGCCCGGACAGGCGGAGCAGGCCGGCGCGGCCGGGCCGGTGCGCAAGGACAAGCGCACCAAGAACCTGGTCAAGCGGCTGCGCCCGGGCGACGTGGCCGTGATCGACCACCTCGACCTGGACCGCGTCGCCGCCGAGACGCTGGCCGAGCGCCGGCCGGTGGCGGTCGTCAACGCCGCCAGCAGCATCTCCGGCCGCTACCCCAACCCCGGCCCCATGATCCTGCTGGAGGCGGGCATCCCGATGCTGGACGCCGCCGGCCCGGCAGTCTTCGACCTGCGCGAGGGCGAGCCGGTCCGCGTCGACGAGCACGGCGCGGTCCTGCGCGGCGACACCGAGATCGCCCGCGGCGAGTGGCTGGCGCCCGAGGACGTCCGCAAGCGCGTCGACGCGGCCAAGGACAACCTGGCCGCCGCGCTCGAGGACTTCACCCTCAACACCTTGTCCTACGTGCGGCGGGACCGGGACCTGCTGCTCGAAGGGCTCGACCTGCCCTCGCTGAGGACGAGCCTCCGCGACCGCCACGTGCTGGTGGTGGTCAGGGGCCACGACTACAAGAAGGACCTGGTCACGCTCCGCGGCTACATCAGCGAGTTCAGGCCGGTGCTGATCGGCGTCGACGGCGGTGCGGACGCGCTGCTGGAAGCGGGCTTCAAGCCGGACATCATCCTCGGCGACATGGACTCGGTCACCAACGAGGCGCTGGCCTGCGGAGCCGAGATCGTGGTCCACGCCTATCCCGACGGCCGCGCGCCCGGCCGAGAGCGGGTCGAGCGGCTGGGACTGGACGCGAGCATCCTGCCCGGCGCCGGCACCAGCGAGGACATGGCCATGCTGCTGGCCTACGAGGCCGACTGCGACCTGATCGTGGCGGTCGGCACCCACGCGAACATGGTCGACTTCCTCGACAAGGGGCGGGCCGGCATGGCGTCGACGTTCCTGGTCCGCCTCAAGGTCGGCACCAAGCTGGTGGACGCAAAAGGTGTGAACCGGCTGTACCGGGTGGGTGTGCGCCGCGGCGACCTGCTCGTGCTGGTCGCCGCGGCGCTGGTCGCCATGCTGGTGGTGACCGTGCTGTCGGCGTCTCTGCGCGACGTCTGGGAAACTATCTTCGAGCTGGTGCGGGTGTTCGCGCATCGGCTCGTGTCGCTGTTCTAGCCATAGCCGGACCGGGGGCTTTCCAAGGCACGCCCCCGCGGAGGTGCCCTGTGATCAACCTGCGCTACCACATCGTGTCGCTGGTCGCTGTCTTCCTGGCGCTGGCGCTCGGCATGGTCGTGGGCGGCACCGTACTCAACGAGGGCACGGGGCGGGCCCAGCGACTGTTGAGCGAGGCGCTGCGCAAGACCAGTCAGCAGACCCAGGCGGATAACGCCGCCCTCCTGAAGCAGGTGGGCAACTACAAGGATTTCGGTGAGCAGGTGCTGCCGCAGCTTGCCCGCGACAAGCTCAAGGGCCGATCGGTCGTGCTGATCGACACCGACCGGGTCGACGACGGCACCCGCGGCGGCGTCACCGACGCCCTGCAGGCCGCCGGGGCGACCATCGACGGCCGGCTCACCTTCTCCAGCGACCGCGTCAACCTGGCCGCCCAGGACGACCGCACCACGCTCGGGCAGGTCCTCGGCCTGTCGCCCGGCGACCCCGACGTGCTGCGGACGGCGATGATCGAGCAGTTCACCGACAGGCTGGCAGCCCCGGCCAAGCTGCCCAAGGGCGACCAGGACCGCCCCCGGGATATGATCACCGCCCTGTCCGACGCAAAGTTCTTCGCCGACGTGAGCCTGCCCGGGCCGGTCCGCGACGGGGGCGAGCTCTTCCCGAAAGCGGGGTCGCTGTTCGTGATCATCGGCCCGACCGACGGTTCCACCACACCGCCGCCGAAGTCGTTCCTGGTGCCGCTGGCCGACCGGCTCTCGGCCCGCTCGACCGGGCCGGTGGCCGGCGTCGAGTCGCAGAGCGGCGTCTCCTCGTGGGTCCAGACGCTCCGCGGTGACAAGCAGATCACCCAGCGGGTCTCCAGCGTGGACGACGTCGACGCCGTCTACGGGCAGATCGCCCTGGTCGACGCGCTCGCCCTGCAGCTCGCCAAGCAGGCGCCCGGCCAGTACGGCTTCAAGCAGGGCTCCACCGGCCTCCTCCCGGAGGGAGGGCCGGCGTGACGCATCCCAACACCCCCGGCAACCCGGCGATCGAGGAACCGCCCGCCACCAGTCGCCGGGCTGGGCGCCGGAAAGCGGAGGAAGCGGGCGCCCAGGACCCGCCCGCCACCAGCCCGAGGCCCGGGCGCCCCGGGGGGGAGCACCGGGGGGCGCCGGTCCGCTCGGGCGTGCTGGTGCTCGTGCCCGCCTACAACGAGGCGGAGCGGGTGGGCGCGACCGTTACCGCGCTGCGCAAGCTGCCCGGGGTGGCCGAGGTGCTGGTGGTCAGCGACGGCTCCACCGACGCCACCGCCGCACGAGCGCTGGAGGCCGGCGCCCACTGCCTGGACCTGCCGCGCAACTTCGGCAAAGGCGACGCCCTCAACGCCGGACTGGCCGCCCTGATGGAGCGCGTCGCCGACGGGGTCACCCCGGAGCCGGGCGCGCTGCTGCTGGCCGACGCCGACCTGCAGGGCACCGCCTCCCGGCTCGACGTGCTGCTGCGCCCCGTGCTGCTGGGCGACGCGGACGTTGCAGTGGCCGACCTGCCCGCCCAGCAGGGCGCCGGCGGGTTCGGCCTGGCGATGGGCCTGGCGCGATGGGGCATGCGGCGGGCCAGCGGCCGGCGCATGAACGAGCCGCTCTCCGGCCAGCGCGCGGTGCGCTGGTCGGCGCTGCCGGCGCTGCTCCCGTTCGCGCCCGGATTCGGCGTCGAGGTGGCCATGACCATCGATGCGCTGCGCGCCGGTCTCACCGTGGTCGAGATCGAGGTCGAGCTGCGCCACGCCGCCACCGGCCGCGACCTGGCCGGCGTCCTGCACCGCGGCCGCCAGGCCGGGGCGATCGCGCGCGAGCTTGGCCGCCGCCGCGTCTGGCGCGGTCGCAACCGAGGTGGAGGTGCCTGAGATGCACACGTGGCCGCTCGTCGCCGCACTGGTCGGCCTGCTGGTGGGGTCCGCCGTGGGCCGTTGGTCCGCTCCCCAGCTCCTGGAGGCGCTGGCCGCCACCAACCTGTCGAGGGTGAACTACCGCCAGCGCACGGTCGTCGCCGGGCTCGGCATCGCCCTGGCGATCGGCCTGCTGGTGTGGGCCGGGCCACTGGCCCTGGTCGGCGAGCTCGGCTCCGGATCGGGCTGGCCGGCGCGCAGCGGTATCGCCATGAGCGGCGCGGCCGTCGCCGCCGCACTCGCCGGCCTGGGGTTCACGCTGCTGGGGCTGCTCGACGACCTGATCCAGGACCAGGGCCACCGCGGCTTCCGCGGGCACGTCCAGGCACTGGCGCGCGGACGGCTCACCGGCGGGGCGGTCAAGCTGCTCGGCGGGGCGCTGGTCGCGCTGGTGGTGGCGCCGCTGGCCGTCGGCCTCGAGCGCCCCTGGTACCTGATGCTGGTGGGGGCGGTGGTGATCGCCTCCAGCGCCAACTTCGCCAACCTGCTCGACCTGCGCCCGGGCCGCTGCACGAAGGTGTTCCTGCCGCTGTGGCTGATCGGCTGCCTGCTCGACCCGACCGCCGGGGCCTGGTCGGCCGGGCTGGCCGGAGCGGCGGCCGGCACCTTCCCGCTGGACCTGGAGGAGCGGGGCATGCTCGGGGACGCCGGCGCCAACGCGCTCGGCGCCGTCGTCGGCGTGCTGCTGGTCACCGGCCCGGCGTGGCTGCTGTGGGCGCTGGCGGTGGTGCTGCTCGGTCTCCAGGCCGCCAGCGAGCGGGTGTCCTTCTCGCGCGTGATCGACCGGAACCGCTGGCTCCGCGCGGTCGACCGCCTCGGCCGCCAGAATCTCGACGCATAACCGCGCAAGTGACACCGAACCATGCCAAGCCGGCGCGGGCCCTCCACGGCTCCGTCAGGAGACCGTGGTAGGCTGAGATCCCGAGGACCCGCAGGCCCGGGCGAGTGCCCGGCCTCCCCCCCAGCAGGGTCCAAAGGGGGTCAATCGAAGTTGGCGAAGCACATCTTCGTTACCGGCGGGGTGGCGTCCTCGCTCGGGAAGGGGCTCACCGCCGCCTCACTGGGTCGCCTGCTGAAGGCACGCGGTCTTCGCGTGACCATGCAGAAGCTCGACCCGTATATCAACGTCGACCCTGGGACGATGAACCCGTTCCAGCATGGCGAGGTCTTCGTCACCGATGATGGTTGTGAGACAGATCTCGATCTGGGGCACTACGAGCGCTTCATCGACGAGAACCTCTACCGGGACTCCAACGTCACCACCGGGGCCATCTACCAGACGGTGATCGCCGCCGAGCGCCGCGGCGAGTTCCTGGGCGACACCGTCCAGGTGATCCCGCACATCACCAACGAGATCAAGGCGCGCATCCTGCGGGTGGCCGAGGACGCCGACGTGGTGATCACCGAGGTCGGCGGCACCGTCGGCGACATCGAGTCGCTGCCCTTCCTGGAGGCGATCCGCCAGCTCCGCCACGACATCGGCCGCGACAACGTGTTCTTCTGCCACGTCTCGCTGGTGCCCTACATCGCACCCTCCGGCGAGCTCAAGACCAAGCCCACCCAGCACTCCGTCCGCGAGCTGCGCTCGCTCGGCATCCAGCCCGACGCGATCGTCTGCCGCACCGACCGGCCGATCACCGACGCGCTCAAGCAGAAGATCTCGCTGCTGTCCGACGTCGACGTCGAGGGGGTCATCAGCGCGCCGGACGCCGGCTCGATCTATGAGATCCCGCTGGTCCTGCACGAGGAGGGCCTGGACGACTACCTGGTCCGCCACCTCCGCATGGAGTCCACGGCACCGCCGGACCTGCAGGAGTGGCGCGCGCTGGTGGAGCGCATCCGCAACCCGCGCCGCACCGTGCGGATCGCGGTGGTCGGCAAGTACATCAACCTGCCCGACGCCTATCTGTCGGTGACCCAGGCGCTCCAGCACGGCGGCTTCCACCACCGGGTCGACGTCGAGGTCGTCTGGGTGGCCTCCGACGACCTCGAGGACCCGGCCAACCGCACGGTGCTCTCCACCGTCGACGGCGTGCTGGTGCCCGGGGGTTTCGGCGTGCGGGGCGTCGAGGGCAAGATCGAGGCGATCAGGTTCGCGCGTGAGCACCGCGTGCCGTTCCTCGGCATCTGCCTGGGGCTGCAGTGCTCGGTCATCGAGATCGCGCGCAACCTGGCGGGGCTGGAGGGCGCCAACTCCAGCGAGTTCGACCCGCAGGCGCCGTACCCGGTGATCGACCTGCTGCCCGACCAGCGTGGCATCGCCGACATGGGCGGCACCATGCGCCTCGGCCTGTACCCGTGCCGGCTGCAGAAGGGCAGCCAGGCCGAGCGCACCTACGGCGACGGGCTGGTGTTCGAGCGGCACCGCCACCGCTACGAGGTCAACAACCGCTACCGGCGCCGCCTCGAGGACGCCGGGCTGGTGCTGTCGGGCACCTCTCCCGACGGCCGCCTGGTCGAGATGATCGAGCTGCAAGACCACCCGTTCTACGTCGCCGGGCAGTTCCACCCGGAGCTGCGCTCCCGACCCACCCGGCCGCACCCGCTGTTCCGCGACTTCGTCGGCGCGGCCGCCCAGATGGCCGACGCCCGCGACGCCGAGCGGCGTGCCGCCTCCCCGGTCGCGGCCCCGGCGGCCGCGCCCAGGCCGGCGCCCGCGCAGGCCCAGGTCGAGCGTGCCGTGTCCCCGGTGCCGCCGGAGCAGCCGGCCCGGCCGCAGCCCGCGGCGAGCCAGCCGCGCTCCCCGGTGCCTCCACGGGCCACGATGCAGCCACCGGATCACGCCACACCCCAGCAGCCCGCTGCCACCTGGGCGCCGGGGCCTGATCCACGGGACTGGGCGTCGGAGCCTGACCCACGGGCGGCGCGCCAGGACCCCGCCGCCACCCGGGCGCCGGACCCCAGGGCCACCGAGGACCCGGCGGTGACCCGGCCGCCGGACCCCAGGGCGACGGAGGACCCGGCGGTGACGCGGGCGCCGGAGACTGGGCTGTTCGTGCCGGCGGCCGACGGCGGCGCCCAGCCTGGTGAGAACGGGGCGCACCAGCAGGCCGACGGCCGCTCGGGATGACCGCGGGCACGCAGCCGCCGTTCCAGGTCCTCGAACGGAGCCGGCCGTTCCACGGCCACGTCGTGACCGTGCGGGTGGACCGCATCGCCGGCGCGGACGGGCGCACCGGCACGCGCGAGGTCGTCGAGCACCCCGGCGCGGTGGCAGCCCTGGTGATCGACCAGCAGGGGGCCGTCCTGCTGGTCGATCAGTGGCGCCACGCCATCGGCGGCCGCCTGCTCGAGATCCCCGCCGGCAAGTACGACGTCAGCGGCGAGCATGTCGAAGACGCGCTCCGGCGTGAGCTGGCCGAGGAGGTGCGGGTCGAGGGCGGCAGGCTCACCTGGCTCACCACCTTCTACACCACCCCCGGGTGGAGCGACGAGGTGGTCGACCTGTTCCTTGCCGAGGACGTCCGGCCGATCGACGGCGCCGGGCCCGAGCCCGACTGGGAGGAGGCTGGCATGGAGGTCGTCCGGCTCTCCTACGAGGACGCGCTCACGCTGGCCGCCAAGCCTCCCGGCGACTCCAAGACGCTGGTCGCGCTGGGGCTCTATGGGCTGCGGCGCGCAGGGCTGTGGTCGCCGGACCCCTCCGGGCGGCCGCCGCCCGACGCCCCGCAGCGGCGGGCCGCGCGCCGGCCTCCGACCGGTGAAAGCGGCTCTGGCCAGGCGCCGCCAGTCCCGTAGACTTGGCCGGTGGCCAATGGAGGCCTGTCCCCGGGGGGCCCAACGATGGGCTCTTCCGGCGAGCGGAAGGGGCGTTCCAAATGCAGGTCGGGATCCCGCGCGAGCTGAAGGACCACGAGTACCGGGTCGCGATCACGCCGATCGGCGTGCACGAGCTGGTCGGCCTTGGTCACGAGGTGCTGGTCGAGCACGACGCCGGCACCGGCTCGAGCATCGCCGACGAGGAGTACACCGCCGCCGGCGCAAGGATCGTGGACGACCCCGACGAGCTGTGGGCAAGTGTCGACCTCATCTTGAAGGTGAAGGAGCCGATCCCCGAGGAGTACCAGCGCATGCGCTCGGGACAGGTGCTGTTCACCTACCTCCACCTCGCCGCCAGCAGGGAGCTGACCGAAGCGCTGCTCAAGAGCGGGATCACCGCGGTCGCCTACGAGACGGTCGAGCTGGACCGCCGTCTGCCGCTGCTCGCCCCCATGAGCGAGGTCGCCGGGCGCATGGCGCCGCAGGTCGGCGCGCACCTGCTCGAGCGCGAGCAGGGCGGTCGCGGCGTGCTGATGGGCGGCGTCAGCGGGGTGGCCGCCGCCCGGGTGGTGGTCCTCGGCGGGGGCATGGCCGGGCAGAACGCCGCCTGGATCGCCGCCGGCATGGAGGCCGAGGTGGTGCTGCTGGATACCAACGTGGACAAGCTGCGCTACGTGGACGCGATCCACAAGGGCCGCATCATGACGCTGGTGTCCTCCCGCAGGACGGTCCAGGAGCTGGTCGTGCAGGCGGACATGGTGATCGGGGCGGTGCTGATCCCCGGCGCGCTGGCGCCGCGGCTGGTCTCCCGGGAGCTGGTCAGCCAGATGAAGACCGGAGCGGTGCTGGTGGACATCTCGATCGACCAGGGCGGCTGCTTCGAGACCTCGCACGTCACCACCCACTCCGACCCGACCTACGTGGTGGACGGGGTGGTGCACTACTGCGTCGGCAACATGCCCGGCGCCGTGCCGCACACCTCCACCTACGCGCTCACCAACGTGACCATCCCCTACGCGGTGCAGATCGCCAGCCTCGGGTTCGAGGAGGCGATCCGCCGTGACGAGGCGCTGGCCAAGGGGGTGAACGTCTACCAGGGCGAGCTGACCAGCCGGCCGGTGGCGGAGGCGCACCAGCTCGACTGGCGGCCGCTCGAGCTGGCCGTCGGGCCCGGCGGGGAGCACTGAGCACGTGACCACCGCCCAGGCCGTCCCCGGCGACCCGGTGCCCGCGGCCGAGCGGCTGATGGCGGCCGGCCCGCCTGGGACGCCCGTCGACCCGGCCGCCGTGAGCCCCGAGGCCCCAGGCGCCCCGGCCGTGCCGGCGGCGCCGGTCAGCCGGGCCGCGGGCGCCGCGCTGCGCCGCTTCCTCGACTACCTGGCGGTGGAGCGGGGGCTCGCCGCCAACACGCTCAGCGCCTACCGGCGCGACCTGCACCGGTACGCCGGCTGGCTGGCGGCCGCCGGGATCGACGACCCCGCTCAGGCCGAGGAGGACGACGTGGTGGCGTTCCTCGGCGCCCTGCGCGCGGGAGCGACTCCCGTCGGCACCCGCTACCGCGCCTCCAGCGTGGCGCGGAGCCTGGCCGCGGTGCGGGGCTTCCACCGCTTCCTGGTGCGCGAGCGGCTGGCCGGCAGCGACCCGTCGCACGACCTCGGCACCCCGAAGGTACCGTCGTCGCTGCCCAAGGCCCTGGAGATCGAGCAGGTGGAGGCCCTGCTCGGCGCGGTGGCCGGCGACGACCCCAGGGCGCTGCGCGACCGGGCGCTGCTGGAGACGCTGTACGCGGCCGGCCTGCGGGTCAGCGAGGCGACCGCGCTCGACCTCGACGACGTCGACCTCGACGACGGGACCGTGCGCGCCTTCGGCAAGGGCGCCAAGGAGCGCCTCGTCCCGCTCGGCCGTTCCGCCCGCAAGGCGCTCGAGTCCTATCTCGTCCGCGGACGGCCTGCCCTGGCCCGCACTCGGAGCGGTCCCGCGCTGTTCCTGAACGCCCAGGGCACCCGGCTCACCCGGCAGGGCTGCTGGAAGATCCTGCGCCGCCACGCCAAGCGCGCCGGGCTCGAGGCGGAGGTGTCGCCGCACGTCCTGCGGCACTCGTTCGCCACCCACCTGCTGGCCGGCGGCGCCGACATCCGCAGCGTGCAGGAGCTGCTCGGCCACGCCAGCCTGGCGACCACCCAGGTCTACACCAAGGTCACGCAGGAGCGGCTGCGCGAGGTCTACCTCCGCGCGCATCCGAGGGCGCGTGCCACCTCCCCGTCGCCCGGCTCGACGGGCACAATGATCTTGTAGTCTTTCTTCCCTACCTGGCCTACTTATTTTCACCCCGTGCCCATAGTCTGCCGGGCACGGCCGGAACCGCGAAGGCAGGCATCATCCCGTCCCCGGTGCTGGGAAGGGCTCGGTTGGCGACCCGTTGTGGCCGCTCGCCGACGAGCTTCGGGCAGCCGCTGACGAATGGAGGAGCGCGATGGACCAGCGGACGACGGATGTGCTGCGCGAGCGGCTCAGCGGCGAGCAGAAGGAGCTCCTCCGGCAACTCCAGGACCTCGGCGCCCGCCACGACGCGGACGGCATCGAGGACCCGCTGCTGGAGGCCGGGTTCGCCGACGCCGGGCAGGCCACGGCGGAGCGGGTCAACCTGCTCACGATGGTCAAGAGCCTGCGCGACACGCTGCGCGAGGTCGACGCCGCGCTGGACCGCATGGAAACCGGGACGTACGGCCGGTGCCAGAAGTGCGGCAAGCCGATCGCGGAGGAGCGCCTGGAGGCGCTGCCGGCCACCCGGCTGTGCATCGCCTGCAAGCGCGCTCGCTGATGGCCGAGGGGTCGCGCCGCGGGAGTGCGCCTCCGGGTGAGCCCGGCCGGGGGGGCGGGTCTCCGGACGAGGCGGGCCGGGGGAGCGGCTCTCCGGGTGCGCCGGGCCGTGGGGGCGGGCCCGGCGATGAGCGGCGCCTCGGCCCGGTGCGGGCGCGCAAGGTCGCGGTGATCGTCTGCGATTCGCTGGGCGTCGGCGCCGCGCCGGACGCCGCGGTCTATGGCGACGCCGGCGCCAACACCATCGCGCACACCGCCGCCGCCGCCGGCGGCCTGCATCTGCCCAACCTCGGCGCCTGGGGGCTCGGCCGGCTCACCGAGATCGCCGGCGTCCCGCCCGCCGAGCCAGCCAGGGCAGTGGTCGCCCGCATGGCCGAGCGGTCCGCCGGCAAGGACACCACCACCGGCCACTGGGAGATGATGGGGGTGGTCCTGCCCGAGCCCTTCCCGACCTATCCCGACGGATTCCCGCCCGAGGTGATCGACGCCTTCACCGCCGCCATCGGGGTCGGGGTGCTTGGCAACAAGCCGGCTTCGGGCACCGAGATCATCGAGGAGCTCGGCGCCGAGCACCTGGCCACCGGCCGCCCGATCGTCTACACCTCGGCCGACTCGGTGTTCCAGATCGCCGCCCACAAGCGCGTCGTGCCGCTCGAACGGCTCTACCAGTGGTGCGAGACCGCCAGGCGCCTGCTCACCGGCCCCCACGCTGTCGGCAGGGTGATCGCCAGGCCCTTCGACGGTGAGCCCGGGTCCTTCTTCCGGACCAAGGAGCGCCGCGACTACGCGCTGCCGCCCGCCGGCCCGACCGTGCTCGAGGCGGTCGAGAAGGCCGGTGTCCGCACGCTGGGCGTCGGCAAGATCGAGGACATCTTCTCCGGGCGAGGGCTGGTCGGCTCGGACCACACCGGCGACAACCCGACCTCACTGGATGCCACCGTCCGCTTCCTGCGCGAGGCCGAGGCCCCGACCCTGGTCTTCACCAACCTGGTCGACTTCGACATGCTCTACGGGCACCGCAGGGACCCCGCCGGCTATGCCCGCTGCATCGAGGAGCTGGACGCCCGGCTGCCCGAGGTCGTCGCCGAGCTCGGCGCCGGCGATTGGCTGCTGCTGACCGCCGACCACGGTTGCGACCCCACCGCGCCCGGCACCGACCACACCCGCGAGCTGGTCCCGATGGTCGCCTTCAGCCCGGGAGGGACCAGCGGAGCCCGGCTCGACGACCGCGCCACCTTCGCCGACCTCGGCGCCACCGTCGCCGACCTGTTCGGCGTCGAGTCCGTCGGCCCCGGCAGCTCGTTCGCAGCCGACCTGGCTCCCTGACCTCGCTGGTGGGGTTCGACCTGGTGTTCAGCTCGACCGCGCCGCGCCATCTGCCCGATCCGCGGGTCGCCCTGGAGCACCTGGAGGCGCTGGTCGGCCCACGGGTCGCGTCCGCCCCCGGGGTCCTAGCCCATGGCTGGATGGTCAGCCGCGGCGCGCGTACATGATGACCGCGACGCCCAGCAGACACAGGGCCGCGCCGATGAGGTCCCACCGGTCGGGCCGGAACCCGTCGACGACCACGCCCCAGGCGAGCGAGCCGGCGACGAATACCCCACCGTAGGCCGCGAGGATGCGCCCGAAATGAGTGTCGGGCTGGAAGGTCGCGACGAACCCGTAGGCGCCTAGCGCGAGCACGCCGCCGGCGACCCACAGGGCTCCCCTGTGCTCACGCACTCCCTGCCATACGAGCCACGCGCCTCCGATCTCCGCCACAGCAGCCAGCGTGAAGAGCAGCAACGACCGGACGACGGTCACGAGCCCATCCGCCACCTCTCCCGACCGACCATCGGCTGGTTCCCTCCGCGGCGTCACACCTGGAAGCTTCCCCTCAAGAGGGTGGGAGCGCCGAACCGGCTCCCGCCAGTTCGGCGAACGGCAGCGGGCAGTCAGGGCTGTCCGCGCAGGTCGCGAGGTCGTCGCAGCCCGCCTCCAGCGCCGAGGCGAGCGTCGCCCGGATGGTGTGGAGGTCGGCGATCCTGGCGTCGATCTCGGATAGCTTGGCGGCCGCTTGCCGCCGCAAGCCGGTGCTCGGCGCGATCCCGTGCCGGTGTCGTCCGGTTTCCAACAGGCCGGCGACCTCTTCGAGCGTGAACCCGAGCCGCTGAGCCGCCTTGATGACCCGCAGCGTCGTGACCGCATCCGACGAATAGACCCGATGGCCCCCAGAGGTCCGGCCCGGTTCCTCGAGCAGCCCACGCCGTTCGTAGTAGCGCAGCGTCTGGAGGTTGACGCCCGCCGCCGCGGCAACCTCGCCGCTGCGCAGCCCTCGCATCATGCCGACCGACCTCCAGTGGCGGCCGCCGCATGCGCCGCCAAGCCATCCAGCACGTTGGACCGCCCCTCGGGCACCCGGACCTCCAGTTGCAGCAGGTCGTCGGGCGTTCGTGCGAGGGTGAAGCCGAACAGTGAGCAGCAGGCCGCCTCGCGGGTGACCAGCTCTCGGGTGGCGGTCGCCACCCGATCCGACCCGTCCAGCACCAAGTGGAGGACCGTCGGCTCGCGACGGACCACTTCCCGCAACGCTGTCTCGAACAGCTCATCGAACTCCGCGGCACGCAACGGCCGCTCGACCGATGGCAGCGTGCACTCCGCCGGCGCCCACGTCATCGACTGCTCCTTTCGCCCGGCCCGATCGGGACTGCTTGGAAACCATAAGCCTGTACCTGGGTACCGGATGCAACCCCTCTCATACCGAGCCGCCCGGACCGACGACCGCTGCCACGGCGTCGATCCGTCCTTCGCAGAGCGATCTCGCAGGTCAGGCGTCCGCACCATGGTTCACGGGGGCCGGAACCTTCAACGACCAGTTGATGGTTTATCCAGATTTCAGCGGCCGTTGAATATCGTCGCTGCATAATCATGCACCGACAATGAATAGGGCGACCACAGAGCGTGAGCATGCGACCCAGGGGCGCGCCGTCACGCTGATACGTCAACGAGCCGGCCGGGATTCTCACACACCGCAAGCGTCGCGGGTGGGACACGAACGCCCGAGGAAGCCCGAGGGGAGCCTGGGCAGGCTGCCGCCTCGCGCCACGCCGGGCCGGTGGTGATCGTGAGCCAAGGCGATTCGCTGGATCCGCACCTTGGCCGCACGACCGCAAGCGCCGCGGGGGCGTTATTCGGTTGGACGACTCCGCGGACACATCTACAGCTCGCTACGGAACGACGGACGGTCGAGCCCTGGACCGGGCGCGGGTGGCGGCGGAGGCAGGCGACTATCCAGGCATCTGGGACCTACTTGGACGTTGCGGTGGTTTGGCGGTCCGTTTGCCTCAAGGGGGTGGGGACAAGCGCTTCCGCAGGATTGGTGTGACCGATATGATTCCGACCACTCCGGTGCTCGGTCGCTTCATTGATTAGAAGATTGAACGATTTGTGACTGAGGCGATATATGTATCTATAGACTCGGAGACTTATCGCTAAGGCTCTATGTCGACAAATCGACGAAGGTCTCAGCCCTGCTGACAGCAGCTCGTGGGAGGCCGAATGGGTAAGGTCATCGCCCTGGCGAACCAGAAGGGTGGCGTCGGCAAGACGACGACCGCCATCAACCTCGGTGCCGCCCTGGCCGAGCGGGGCAGGCGCGTGCTGCTGGTGGACATGGACCCCCAGGGCGCGCTGTCGGTCGGACTCGGCCTGAACCCGCTCTCCCTCGAAAAGACGCTCTACAACCTGCTGATGGGCACCGACCAGGACGCCGGCGCGGTCGTCACCAACACCAAGATCGACCGTCTCGACCTGCTCCCTTCCAACATCGACCTGGCAGCGGCTGAAGTGCTACTCGTCGGAGAGGTGGCACGCGAGCAGGCCCTGGCCCGAGTCCTGCGCACGTTGCGGCGACGCTACGACTTCCTGCTGGTCGACTGCCCGCCGAGTCTCGGGCTGTTGACCGTCAACGCGCTGACGGCCGCCGACGGCGTGCTCATCCCGCTGGAATGCGAGTACTTCGCGCTACGGGGAATGGCGCTGCTGATGGACACCATCTCCAAGATCGCCGATCGCCTGAACCCCAACCTCAAGATCGTTGGCGTGCTTGCGACAATGTACGATGCACGCACTGTGCACGGCCGGGAGGTGCTCGGCCGGGTGGAGGAGGCTTTCGGGGACCGGGTCTTCCGGACGGTCGTCAGCAAGACCATTCGCTTCGCCGAAGCACCGGTCGCGGGGGAGAGCATCCTCACCTACGCCGGTGATTCTCCGGGCGCTGCCGCCTATCGCGAGCTCGCCAAGGAGGTATTGGCGTCATGAAGAGTCGGGCCAGCCTACCCGGTGCCGACGAGTTGTTCCGGGTCACATCGATCGACGGGAACAAGGGCTCGCGGGCACAAGGAGCCAAGCGGTCGACCTCCGAGGCCGCAAATGCCGACGCTGCCTCCGGCGAGCGCGTCCCGAGCGGCCGCCAGCGCCATGAGGAGAAGATTACCTTCTACTGCACCGCCGAGGAGCTTATGGACCTCGAGCACGCCCGGCTGGTGCTGCGACGCCAGCACCAGATCGTGGTCGACCGCGGCCGGCTGGTCCGGGAGGCACTCGCGCAGGTGCTGTCGGAGCTGGACCGGGACGGCGCGGACGCCGCGCTGGTGAAGCGACTCCTGTCGCAGTGACAGCGCTCGAGGTCATCGCGCGCAAGCGCGACGGGGGGACGGTGCCAGCCGCCGACCTGCGCGCGTTCGTCCTCTCCTATGCGCGTGGGGAGCTGCCCGATTACCAGATGTCGGCGTTCCTCATGGCTGGATACCTCCAGGGCTTCACTCGCGAGGAGGCGGCGGCGCTTACCGAGGCGATGGTGGCCTCGGGCCGGCAGCTCGACCTCAGCCGCATCGAGGGCCCGACGGTCGACAAGCACTCCACCGGGGGCGTGGCCGACGGGACCACGCTGGTCGTCGGCCCGCTCGCCGCGGCGCTCGGGATGAAGATGCTCAAGCTGTCGGGGCGCGGGCTCGGACACACTGGAGGCACGCTCGACAAGCTGGAGTCGATCCCAGGCTTCCGAGTCGAGCGGAGCGCCGAGGAGCTGCTCGATCAGGTCGAGCGGGTGGGGCTGGCGGTGGCGGCGCAGAGCGCCGACCTGGTCCCTGCCGACAAGTCGATGTATGCACTTCGCGACGTGACCGGCACGGTCGCCAACAAAGCCCTGATTGCGTCGAGCGTGATGAGCAAGAAGCTGGCAGGGGGTGCCAGCAACATCCTGCTGGACGTCAAGACCGGCTCCGGCGCGTTCATGAAAGACGCGACGGCGGCGATCGACCTCGCCCGGCTGTGCGTGGAGCTGGGCACCGTGGCGGGGCGGCGGACGGCGGCGGTCGTCAGCGACATGGGCCAGCCGCTCGGCGACCTGATCGGCAACGCCGTGGAGGTTCGGGAGGCGGTCGAGACCCTTCGAGGCGAACGCAGCGGCCGGCTGCTCGACCTGTCCTTGACGTTGACCGGCCAGCTCGCCGCCCTGGCGGGCACCGAGTCGACCGCGGAGCTTGGCCGTGAGCGCGCCCGCCAGGCCCTGGAGCGGGGCGACGCACTGGAGCGGTTCCGCGACTTCGTGTCCGCGCAGGGCGGTGATCCGACCGTGGTGGACGACCTTTCGCTGCTTCCGGTGGCGCCGGTCTCCGCCGACGTCACCGCGCCGGTGGACGGCTGGCTCGCCGCGGTCGACGCCGAGGCGGTCGGCCAGGTGGCCGCCACACTCGGCGCTGGCCGCCAGCGGATCCACGATCAGATCGATCCTGCGGTCGCGGTCGAGCTGCCGGTCAAGATCGGCGACCGGGTCCGGGCGGATGAGGTGATCGGGCGTGTGGCGGCCAGGGACGAGGCTGCCGCCAAAGCCGCGGCCGCAAGGCTCGTCGAGGCCTTGCGGTGGAGTGACCGATCCGTCCCCGCGCCGCCGCTCGTGTACAGAGTCGTCGGCCGCTGACCTCGGCTGGCCACGCTCACCTTGCGTCGTGGCCCATGCTAGGGTGGCGGCCAAGTGGCGCTTTGCTCGGTTATCGCGCCCATCTCGACGTCCCTTGCGACACCGTTCGGAGGCCTTGGCGTGGGTTCGCCCCTGACCCTTCTGCGAGACAACCCGCTGGCGTTCATCGCGTTCATCATCGCGGTGGTTGTGGCCATCACCGTGCACGAGTTCAGCCATGCGGCCGTCGCCACGCTGCAGGGAGACCGCACGCCACGCTCGCAGGGGCGCCTGACGCTCAACCCGATCGCGCACCTGGACCCGCTCGGCAGCATCGCGCTGGTGCTGGCCGGCTTCGGGTGGGGCAAGCCCGTGCAGTTCAGCCCCTACCAGCTCCGCAGCCAGCGGGCGGGTGCGGCCCTGGTCGGCTTGGCCGGTCCCGCGTCCAACTTCGTCCTCGCCCTGCTCAGCGCCCTGATCCTGCGGTTGCTGCTGTTCCGCGGTGGCACCGCCGAGTTCACGCTGATCCTGCTGCAGACGCTGGTGAACCTCAACGTCGTGCTTGGCGTGTTCAATCTCGTGCCGATCCCGCCGCTGGACGGCTCCCGTCTGCTGTCCATCGTCCTGCCGCAGCGTCGCCAGGGGATCGTCTACTTCCTCGACCAGTACGGGATCTTCATCCTGCTCGCGCTGCTCATTTTCGCGCCTGGCCTCTTGACCCCGTTCTTCGACGCGGTCATCCGGTTCATCTATCGCCTCGTCGGGTTCAACTTCTGAGCTCGCCCCGTCCGGAGTCGTTGTCCAGCGGGCCACGGCTGGCTACGATCGGCGCTCTGCCCTCGAGCGATAGCATCCTTATAGCTTTGGCGATTCGGCGCTTTATCTCCGAGTAGATAAGTAGATAAGTAGATAAATGGACTACATGGTCAGGACAGAGGTGTTCGAGGGGCCGTTCGACCTGCTCCTCCACCTCATCGCGCGCCAGCAGGTGGACATCTGGCAGGTATCGCTGTCGAGCATCACCGAAGACTATCTCGGCGAGATCAGGCGCATGCGCGAGCTGAACCTCGAGGTCGCCACGGAGTTCCTGGTGGTGGCGGCGACCTTGCTCGAGCTGAAGGCCGCTCGCCTGCTCCCCAGCCCGGACGGCGAGGAGGACGAGGTCGAGGCGCTGCTCGAGGAACGCGACCTGCTGTTCGCCAGACTCCTCCAGTATCGCGCCTACAAGCACGTCGCCGAGCTGTTCGGCGCGCGCCTCGCCGAGCAGGGCGCGTTCCTGCCGAGGCGGGCGGGCGGCCAGGACCTCCTGGAGCGCATCGCCCCGAACCTGCTCACCGGCGTCCGGCCCGAAGACCTGGCGCGTCTGGCTGCTGGCGCTTTCACGCCGACGCCGGTGCCCCAGGTCAGCACCGACCACATCGCTCCGGCGCGGCTCACGGTCAGCGAGGCGGTGGCGGAGCTGGCCGGGCGGCTCCGCGGGCAGGGCGAGACAACCTTCGAGGCGCTGCTGAGCCGGAACGTGCCACCGATCGAAGTGGTCATCAACCTCCTCGCGCTGCTCGAGCTCTACAAGCGCTCGTTGATCGAGCTGGAGCAGACCGCTACCTTCGGCGCGATCACCGTCCGGTGGACCGGCCACGCCGGCGCCGAGACCGACGACCTGATGGTCGAGGAGCCAGCATGAGCGCGCCTGACAGCGACGACCATTCCTTCCCCGTTGGCCCTGCTGAGGACTCTGACCGGTTCGCCTCGGCAACAGAGGAGGCAGCTGCACCCGAGCCGCACCGCCCGCTCCCCGAGCCGGAGCGCGTACCCGCTGAGCGGTCGCCTTTCCACCCGGCAGCCGGCGCGCCCGGTGGATCCGGTGTGGCCGGCCCCGTGGACGTCGAGCGGAACGGGTTCCGGCCGGCGGAAGTCGCCGCGCCCGCGGTGGCCGCATCCGGCGGCCCCATGGCGGCCGGGCCGAGTGCGCCTCCTCCCGAGGTGGCGTCGATTGGCGAAGGCTCCGCGGTCGCCGGCGACGGGGACGCCGCGGCCGACGCGGAGTCGGGCGGCGAAAGCAGTGAGGCCGATGGGGTCGTCGCATCCGTTGGACCGGAGTCGGGCGCCGCGGACGTCTGGCCGCCCGACGAAGCTCTGGAAGCGGTCGAGCTCGACGACGCCGGCTGGACCCGGCGGAGCGTCGAGGCGATCCTCCTGGTGGCCGACGAGCCGGTCCCGGCAGCCACGCTCGCCGAGCTCGTTGGTGCCCGCCTGACGGAGGTCGAGGCGCTGCTGATCGACCTCGCGGGGGAGTACGCCGCACAGGCCCGCGGGTTCGTCCTGCGCGCGGTCGCCGGCGGCTGGCGCCTGTACACCCATCCGGCGACTCGGGAGGTCGTCGAGGCGTATCTGCGGTCGGGGCAGCAGAGCCGGCTCACGCGGGCGGCCCTGGAGACCTTGGCAGTGGTCGCCTACCGGCAGCCGGTGACCCGGCACCAGGTAGCCGCCGTGCGCGGCGTGAACGTCGACGGCGTCTTCCGGACGCTGGCCACCCGTGGCCTGATCCACGAGATCGGGCACGAGGAGGGGCCGGGCCAGGCCGCCCTGTACGCCACGACGCCGGCGTTCCTCGAGCAGCTCGGGCTGAACAGTCTGGACCAGCTTCCGCCCATCAAGGACTACCTTCCTGACGGCGTGGACCTCACCGAGCTCCTGGAGCAGATGTGACTCCGCGACGGGCCAGCGGATCAGGTGCGGCCGGCCGCCCGGACCGCACCGGCCGACCGGCGCGCCCGGCCGCCCGGGGGACGCCTGCCCGGGGCACGCCTGCCCAGGGGACGCCCGCCCGTGGCGCTCCTTCCCGCCGCACGCCCTCGCGCGGCAGTACCGGTCGCCCAGGCGAGCGCCCGAGGCCGGGGGGAGACGCTGCGATGAGCCGCTCAGGCCAGGACCGCCGGGGCTCCGCGGCTGGCGCCGGTCGCACCGCCGCGAATGCGGGTCGGGCGGCGACGAGCGGTCGTCGTTCGGCTGCGAGTCCGGGTCGGGCGGCTTCCAGCGCCAGCCGATCGGACTCGGCGAGGGCGCGTCCGGGTCAGGCGCGCTCGAGTCGGGCCGGCCCGGGTCGGAGCACCTCCGGTTCGGGTCGGAGCACCCCCGGTTCGGGTCGGAGCACCTCCGGTTCGGGTCGGAGCACCTCCGGTTCGGGTCGGCCGGGACCAGGCCGGGACGATACGCGTCGCAGCCCATCCGGATCCGGTCGGCCGGGCGCCGGTCCCCGTGCCGAGCCGACGGGCTCTTCCGCCAGCCGTGGCGGCGCTGGGCGGTCGCTTTCCGGCGCGACGGCCCGACGAGGCTGGGCCGCGCCGCAAGCTGAACGGGCCGGCGCGACCAGGATCGGCTCGCGAGCGGCGACGGGCGGCGGGACCGCGCCGGCGGGTGCCGCCCGGTCCACTGGCGCCCGACCACCCCGCGCGCCCCGCGGCGCCGGCCAGGCGAGCCGCGGGACCGAGCCGTCGGGCGGCGTGCCCGACCGGTCCGGCGAGGCCGAGGGGATGCGACTCAACAAGGTGCTGAGCGCGGCGGGTCTTGGGTCCCGGCGGGCGGTCGAGGAGTTGATCCGTGCCGGTCGGGTGGCGATCGACGGGCAGGTCGTCGAAGAGATGGGCCGCCGCGTGGACCCCGCCAACGACCGGGTCGAGGTCGACGGCTCGCGGGTCGTGATCGACGAGCGGTTGCGCTACTGGATGCTGAACAAGCCGCTCGGCGTGGTGAGCACCGCCGACGACCCCCAAGGCCGGCCAACGGTGGTCGAATTCGTCCCAGAGGACCCCCGGGTCGTCCCGGTTGGCCGGCTGGACCTGGACACCGAAGGGCTGATCCTGCTCACCAACGACGGCGAGCTTGCCAATCGCCTCACGCACCCGCGCTACGGCGTCCAGAAGCGGTACCTTGCTGAGGTCGAGCACCTGCCTGGGAACGCGGTCAGGCGCGTCCAGCAGGGGGTCGAGCTCGACGACGGTCTGGCCCGGGCCGAACGCGCGCGGGTGGTGGCCGGCTCCGGCCGGCGCCGGATGGTCGAGGTGGTCATGGTCGAGGGACGCAAGCACGAGGTTCGCCGCCTGCTGGAGGCCGTCGGCGCCCCCGTGCGGCGCCTGGTACGCACCGCCATAGGGCCGTTGCGGCTGACCGGCCTCGCCCCCGGCGAGTATCGCGCGCTGCGTCCCGAGGAGGTCCGCGGCCTCTATCGGGCAGCCGGCCTCTGACGCTCGCCCGACTATAAGGCGACAAGTCACTAAGTCGATAAATCTCTTTGTCAATATGTGTACTAAGCGAGGAAGTGTCATGGAGTCGAACCGGTGAACCACCATCTCGACAACGAGGTGCCTACCTGGGCGGATGAGCACCCGACCCGTCGCCAACTTCCCCCACCGGCCCAGGCCCTGAGCCTCGAACGGACCGCAAATGTGTGGCCACGAAAGCGTCCTCGGCTGACAATGGCGCAGCATCCGATGGGCCACAGCCCATGGCGGAGCCAGGGCCCGGCGGAGGTCCGGACGCGTGAACCTCAGCCCCTGGACGGCTGGCGCCGGCAGGCTGGCGCCCCCCGGCGGGGCGCCGGCGGGCACCGGGGTTGTGGGCGCTGGGATCGTGCGGCCGGCGTGCGAGGGTGAGCGAGATGGCGACCACCCCCAAATGGCCACAACGGCTCGCGATCGTCGGGACGGGACTGCTTGGAGCGTCGGTAGGGCTTGCGGCCCGCGCCGCGGGCGTGCCGCAGGTCGTTGGCGTGGACGCCGACAGGGCCGAGCTGCGCGACGCCTTGCGGATGGAGGCGGTGACAGACCGGGGACGCTCGGTGGAGGAAGCGGCCGAAGGCGCCGACCTGGTGGTGGCGGCGACTCCTGTTCGTGCCCTGGCCGAGGTGCTCGCGCGCGCGCACGCGGCGAATCCGGCGGCCGTCCTCACCGACGTTGGCAGCACCAAATCACACCTTCTAGTGGAACTTGCGAGTCTGTCCACAAACCTCGGCCGCGTTATCCCTGGTCATCCCATGGCTGGATCGGAGCAACGCGGGGCACAGGCGGCACGTGCCGACCTGTTCCACGGGGCGGCCTGGGTGCTCACGCCGGCGGCCCAGGTGGATCACATGGCGCTGCGGCGCGTGACCCGGTTCGTCCGCGCCCTCGGCGGCAGACCGCTGATCCTCGACCCTGACCTCCATGACCAGGTCGTCGCGTTCGCAAGCCATCTGCCGCAGCTCGCGGCGACCGCGCTGATGGGTGCGGTGGCGCAGGTGCAGGCCCCTGCTGCCCTGCGCAGCCTGGTGGCCAGCGGCTTCAAGGACACGACCAGAGTCGCGGCCAGCGATCCGGATCTGTGGGTCGACATCTGCTCCACCAACGCTCCGAGCATCGTGGCGGCGCTGGATGCGCTGGGCGACCGCGTGTCGGTGCTGCGCAAACTGGTGGCCAGCGGCGACCGCGATGGGCTGCGCGAGGTCCTCGGCGAGGCCCGCAACGCGCGGCTGCACATCCCGACCAAGCCCGGCTCGTCCCCCCGTGGGCTGCGTGAGCTGGTGGTCCACATCGCCGACCGGCCGGGGAGCCTGGCCGCGGTGTTCCGCATCCTCGGCGCCTCCGGCGTCAACGTCGAGGACCTGACCATCGATCATGAACTCCAGGGCGGAAGCGGCAATCTGCACGTCTGGGTCGCCGGCCGGGAGGCGCTCGCGGTCGCCACGAGCGCATTGGCCGGCGCCGGCTGGACGGCCCACGAGGCCGAGGGCGCCCTGTAGCGCAGCGAACCTGCGCCGGTGAACGCATGGCCGGTGCTGGTCGAGCGCTGGTCGGTGCCGGTCGGCAAGTGGCGGGCCGGTGGACCGGTGGACCGGTGGCCGCTGCCCGTCGAGGCCTGGCCGGTTCCGGCGGGGAGGTGGCGGCGCCGGCCTGGTTGGTGGACGGGTGGCCCTCTGCCGGAGTCGCGGGGGCTTGGCGTGCAGCGGGTAGACTCTTGGCGCGCCGGTAGCTCGGCGCGGATGCCATTCGAGCATGCGCCAGCCGGGCGCTTTCAGGAGGACCGCTTGACCATGACGAACGCCGGCGAGCGGCGGACACCCCGTGACGCGCGGCCGGCACCGGCCGACGACGTGGCGGTCGCCATCGACGGGCCCGCCGGCTCCGGCAAGAGCACCGTGGCACGCAGCGTGGCGGAGCGCACGGGTCTGCGGTACCTCGACACCGGCTCCACCTACCGCGCGCTCACACTGGCGCTGCTGCGGCTCGGCATCCCGGTGGACGACCCGGACGCGGTGGAGGCGGCGGCCCGCGGCGTGGACCTCGCCCTGGAGCTCGACCCCGTCCCCGGCGCGGTCTCACGGGTGCTGCTGGACGGCAAGCCGGTCGAGTCGGAACTGCGGTCCCCGGCGGTCAACGAGGCGGTCTCGGCGGTGTCGGCCGTGCCTGCCGTGCGCGAGCGTCTCGTCGCGCTGCAGCGTTCGGTCATGGAGAGCGGTGGCGTGGTCGCGGAGGGTCGCGACGTCGGCACGGTCGTGTGCCCAGCGGCGGACGTGAAGGTGTTCCTGACGGCTTCGACCGCGGAGCGGGCACGGCGCCGGGGCAGCGTCGGCGGCCCGGCCGAGTCGGCGGAACAGGTTGCCCGCCGGGACCACCTGGACTCGAGCCGGGCGACGTCACCCACTCGGGCGAGCGCTGACGCGGTGGTGCTCGATTCGACCGACCGTCCCGCCGACGAGGTGGTGGCCGAGATCGTTCGGCTGGTGGAGGCGGCCCGCGCCCGCCGAGCGCGATGAGCCAGCCGCGGTCCTATCGCGTCTACCAGCTTGCGGCTCTGGTCGTGAAGCCGCTGATGCGGTTCTGGTTCCGCATGCAGGTGGAGGGGGCGCAGCACGTTCCGGCTGAGGGCCCGGTGATCCTGGCGGCCAACCATCGGAGCAACATCGATCCGGTGCTGGTCGCCAGCGCCATCCGGCGGCCTGTGACGTTCATGGCGAAGTCCGAGCTGTTCGTGGGCCCGCTCGCCTGGATCATGCGTTGGATCAAGCAGTTCCCGGTGAACCGCGGGAGCATCGATCGTGAGGCCCTCCGCGAGAGTTCAGCGGTGGTCGCGGCCGGCGGCGTGCTCGGGCTCTTTCCGGAGGGGCGCCGCGGCGAGGGGGGCTTCACCACGATTCATCCGGGGCTCGCGTACATCGTGTTGCGGCAGCCCTGCCCGGTCGTGCCGATTGCGATATTCGGGACCGAGCGGGTGCGGGGCCGCTTCGGTTGGCTGCCGCTGGTATCGCCAGTCCGTATCGTGGTGGGCCAGGCGATAACCAGTCCAGATCCAGAGAGCGGCAGGGCCGGTCGCCGAGCGGCCTCCGAGGCCTTCGGGCAGATGCTGCGCGACTTCCTGGCGGGTATCGATCAGGAAGCCGATGATGGAGCTAAATCCATAAGTCTCCAAAGAAACAAAGCAGCAAGGTGATGAGTCGACAAAGCGATAAGTCCCCAGAGCCGGCCGGGCCGGATGTAGGGAATGCGCCGGGCCAAGCTCGACCGAGCGCCGAGACCCCCACGCCGGAAGCACCGGCGGCCCCCAGATCGAGGACGCCGGAGGTGGAGCTGGAGGCTGAGCCGGAGGCCGGACCTGCGGCGGAGGTTGAGCCGGAGACGGCCGAGGCGGGCGCGGAGGCCCGTGAGCGGGAGAGGCCGGGGGCTCGGGCGGCAGGCGCTGAGGCGCGGGCGCCGGGCTTGGCGCGGGTCGCGATCGTGGGGCGGCCGAATGTCGGCAAGTCGACGCTGGTGAACCGGATCCTGGGTCGGCGGGCGGCGATCACCCAGGAGACGCCGGGGGTGACTCGCGACCGGGTGACCTACCAGGCGGAATGGGCGGGGCGCGCCTTCGAGGTGATCGATACGGGCGGCTGGGAGCCGCGCGCCAGCGGGCTGCAGGCGCGGGTGGTGGCGCAGGCGGAGCGTGCGATGGCAGAGGCGGACCTGCTGCTGTTCGTGGTGGACGCGACCACGGGCATCAGCCCGGAGGACGCGGCGATCGCCGCACGGCTGCAGCGCGGTGACGTGCCGGTGCTGCTGGTGGCCAACAAAGTGGACGGTCCCAGCTTGGAGCCGCAGATCGGCGGGTTCTGGTCGCTCGGGCTCGGCGAGCCGCTGCCCGTGTCCAGCCTGCACGGCCGGGGTTCCGGCGAGCTGCTCGACGCGCTGGTCGTGCGTCTGGGGCCGGAGCGACGCCAGGCTCCCGAAGACGACCAGCCGGCGATCGCGATCGTGGGACGACCCAACGTGGGCAAGTCGAGCCTGCTCAACCGCATGGCGGGCGCGGAGCTTGCGATCGTCGACCCGACACCCGGGACGACCAGGGACACGGTGGACTCGGTGGTGGAGCACGATGGCCGCAGCTACCGGGTGGTGGATACCGCCGGGATGCGGCGCTCCTTCCAGCAGGCGGAGGGCGCCGACTACTTCGCGCTGGTGCGCAGCTTCCAGGCCGTCGACCGCGCCGACGTGGCGCTGCTGGTCCTGGACGCTCCGACGGGCGTCACCGAGCAGGACCAGAAGGTCGCGGTCCGGGCGGTCGAAGCGGGCGCCGCGGTGGTGCTGATCGCCAACAAGTGGGACCTGGTGGACGACGAGGCACGCGAGCGGTTCGACCTCGACCTCGAGCGCCGGCTGCATTTCGTCGACTGGGCGCCGCTCCTCCGCACGGCCGCCCGCACGGGACGCAACGTCGAGAAGGTCTGGCAGCACATCGACGCGGCGCTGGACCAGCGCAGCCAGCGCGTCCCCACGGCCGCGCTGAACCGCTGGCTCGAGCAGGCGGCCGGGCGCACGCCGCCGCCTCCGTCGCGAGGCCGCTCGGTCAAAATCCGCTACGTCACCCAGGCTCGGGTCAATCCGCCTGAATTCGTATTCTTCACGACCGGGTCGCTTTCCCCCGCCTACCGCCGCTATCTGGAGCACGACCTGCGGCGCACGTTCGGGTTCCAGGGCACGCCACTCAGGGTCGTCGACAGGATCCGCAAGCGGGAGGACGCGAGGCCAGGCGCTGGAGGCGGTCGAGGCTCCCGCCAGCGCTCACCGCGCTGAGCGTCGGAGCCGGCCACGATCTGGCGGCGGTGAGGCCCACTGGCGGCGGCGAGGCCCCAAAGGGAGGCTGGGCCCGTCGGTGAGCCCAATCCCGTCGGTGAGGCCCAAAGGGAGGCTGGGCCCGGCGATGAGGCCCAAGGGGCGGTGAGGCCAAGGCGTCCTATGGCCTCGATCCGGCATCCGAGAACGTTGGTCGGGACGGCCGGATTCGAACCGGCGACCCCCAGTCCCCCAGACTGGTGCGCTAACCAAACTGCGCCACGTCCCGAAGCGGGCTCAGCCTACCACGATCCCATGGGCCCTCCGGCGGCCCGACCGGCCAGACGCCGCCAGCCGCCCGAGTCCCCCGGCGGCCCTTGGGACGGTGGGCTACGCTCCTTGAGTATGAGCCAGAGCAGGGACGACCGCCCAGAGGCCATGGCCCCGCCAGCCGAGCCCCCTGACACCCGGGCGGCCGGTCGAGAGCACCCTGCAGGAGCTTCGCCGGCCAAGCAGGAGCCGTCGAGCGCGATCGTCACCGCGCCGAACGGGATCTCGCTCGCGCGGCTGCTGCTGATGCCGGTGTGCGCCTGGCTGCTCGCCAGCGGGCACTACGCCACCGGCCTGGTGCTGACCGCGGCGGTGGGCGCGACCGACTGGGTGGACGGCTGGCTGGCGCGGCGTATCAGCCAGGTCAGCAGGGTCGGCCAACTGCTCGACCCGTTCGCCGACCGGCTGCTGATCGCGTCGGTGGCGGTCGCGCTGCTGGTGCGTGGCGTGCTGCCGTGGCCGGCCGTGGCCCTGCTGGTCGGGCGCGACCTCGTGCTGCTGGCGGGCTGGCCGCTGCTCAAACGCCGCGGTGTCGAGCTCCCCGAGGTCGTCTGGGTCGGCAAGGCCGCGACCTTCGACCTGCTGACCGCGCTGCCGCTGCTGGTGATGGGGGAGACGACCTGGGTAGTGGCGACCGTGGCCCACGCGCTCGGCCTCGTGCTGCTCTGGTTGGGGGTCGTGCTGTATTACGTCGCCGGCGTGGTGTACGTCAGAATGGCAGTCGATGGGCTCGCGCGGCGCGCAAGCGCCGGAACGTAGCCGTCGGCCCGAACGCCACGGGCGCTCGCGCCTGACGGAAGGCCGGCCCGGAGCCGGCTGGATTCGAGTGGTGCCACCAGCCGCCCGAACTTACATGAAAGAACCACGCGACCATCGACTGGAACGTGCTCGAGGGCAGGTGGCTCCCATCGCCGCCCAGACCCGACCTGGGAGACGCCAGTCAGCGAACGCCAAAATGACGAGGAGCTCGCCAGATGAAGTCAGTGATCATGGCCGGCGGGGAGGGGACTCGCCTGCGGCCCCTCACCTCCAACCAGCCCAAGCCGATGCTGCCCCTCGGCAACCGGCCGATGATGGAGCACATCGTCAGGCACGTCCACAACCATGGCTTCAAGGACATCGTCGTCACCGTCCAGTTCCTGGCGAGCCAGGTGCGCAACTACTTCGGCGACGGCTCCGACATGGGCGTGGACCTCACCTACGCCACCGAGACGACGCCGCTGGGCACCGCCGGCAGCGTCAGGAACGCGGCCGAGCAGCTCCAGGACACCTTTCTGGTCATCTCGGGCGATGCCCTCACCGACGTCGACCTCGGCGAGCTGGTCGCGTTCCATCGCCAGTCCGGCGCCATGGGCACGGTCGCGCTCAAGCACATGGAGAACCCGCTCGAGTTCGGCATCGTGATCACGCGGGAGGACGGCCGGATCGAGCGGTTCCTCGAGAAACCGCACTGGGGCCAGGTCTTCTCCGACACCATCAACACCGGCATCTACGTGCTGGAGCCCGAGGTCTTCGAGCACATCCCCGACGGTCCGTCGGACTTCGCCGGCGACATCTTTCCCAAGCTGCTGGAGGTCGGCGCCCCGCTGTACGGGTTCGTGGTCGACGGCTACTGGGAGGACGTGGGCAACCTCGAGGCCTACCAGAGGGCGCACCAGGACATCCTGGACGGCCGCGTGAAGCTGGACCTCGGCGGGTTCGAGGTGCGCCCCGGCGTGTGGCTGGGCGAGGGTGCCGAGGTCGACCCGGACGCCCGCCTGGACGGCCCGGTGCTGATCGGGGACTTCGCGAAGGTCGAGCGTGATGCCCACCTGCGCGAGTACTCGGTGATCGGGTCCGGCGTGGTGGTCAAGAGCGGTGCCTCCCTGCACCGGGCGATCGTGCACGACAACGCCTACATCGGTCAGGGCGCCAGCCTGCGCGGTTGCGTCGTCGGGCGCAGCGCCGACATCAAGCGCGGTGGGCGCGTCGAGGACGGGGTGGTCGTCGGCGACAACGCCAACATCGGGCACGGCGCGATCCTCCAGCCGAACGTGAAGATCTATCCCTTCAAGACGGTCGAGCCCGGCGCGACCGTGACGAAGTCGATCATCTGGGAGGGCCGGGGCGCTCGCTCGCTGCTCGACGAGCACGGGGTCAGCGGCCTGGCGAACGTCGACGTGACCCCTGAGCTGGCGCTCCGGGTGGCGATGGCGTTCGGCTCCACCCTCAAGAAGGGGTCGAGGGTGACGCTCGGCCGCGACGCCAGCCGGGTCTCGCGCGCGTTCAAGCGCGCGCTGGTGGCCGGACTCAATTCGACCGGGGTGACCTGCGCGGACCTGGAGCTGGCGCCGGCCCCGGCGGTGCGCTTCTCGGCCACCAAGGCCAATGCCTCCGGCGGCATGTACGTGCGCACCTCGCCCGGAGACAGCCAGTCGATCGAGCTGGCGATCTTCGCCGACGACGGCTGTGACCTGGACGAGGGCGCCAGGCGCAAGCTCGAGCGCACCTACAACCGGGAGGAGTTCCGGCGCGCCTTCGGGCGCGAGATGGGCGAGCTGCGCTACCCGCCGCGCTCGATCGAGCTCTACACCGCGGCGCTGCTGGACACCATCGACGTGCGGGCCGTGCGGGAGCGCGGCTTCAAGCTGGTGATCGACGCCGGCGGCGGCACCTCACTACTGGTGCTGCCGCACCTGCTGCCGCGGCTCGGGCTCGACACGCTGACCGTCAACGGCCAGTTCGACGAGGCGAGGACGGCGATGGACCCCGGGCAGGTGCGCGCCGACCTGGAACGCCTGGCCCGGCTGGTCACAGCCTCCGGCGCGGACCTCGGGGTGCGCTTCGACCCGGTCGCCGAGCGCGTCACCCTGGTCGACGAGCGCGGCACGGTGGTGCCGTTCGACCGCGCGCTGCTGCTGTACGTCGACCTGGTGTCGCGCTCGAGCGAGCCGGGCGACATCGCCCTGCCGGTGTCCACCACGCGCTGGGCCGCGGAGCTGGCCGCCAAGCACGACCGGGCGGTGGTCGGCACCAAGCTGGCCGCCAGCGCGGTGGCTCGCGGCGCCCAGCGGGAGGGTGTGGTCTTCGCCGGTGCCGAGGGCGGCGGCTACGCGTTTCCGGCCCTGCACCCCTCCTACGACGGGCTGCTGGCCTTCGGCAAGCTGCTGGAGCTGCTGGCCACCGAGGAGACCGGGCTCTCCAAGGCGGTCGACGCGCTGCCCGAGGTCGGCCTGGTGCGGCGCCAGATCCCCACGCCCTGGGGGCGCAAAGGCGCGGTCATGCGCCAGATCGTCGAAGCGGCCAAGGACCGCACCATCGACGACACCGACGGCATCAAGATCTTCCACCCCACGAAGTTCGGCTCCGGCGACTCGCGCGCCGACGACTGGGTGCTGGTGATCCCCGACACGGTGGAGCCGGTCACGCACCTGTGGGCGGAGGCGGCCACCATCGCCGAAGCCGAGGAGCTCGCCGACGCCTACGAGTCGCTCGTCCGCCGTGCGGCCGAGGGCGAGTGAGCGCCGCCATACGCTGCTGCTGAGTTGCCTCGCGCGGGCGCGCGACCGTAACCTCTCCTCCCCGGTTATCCCGCTGGAGCAAGGGAGCTGGCCATCGCGGTCGTCGACTCATCCGCCGCGCCGCTGGACGGCGTCCGTCGCCGCCTGCGTGGCATTCCCGGGCCTGTGCTCGCCGCGATCATCGTCCTCGCCCTGGCCGCCGGTCTCGTCGGCGTGGACAGCGCGACGGCGGCCGGGCGCGTCCGCCACGGCGTCAGGGTCGGCGGCGTCGACCTGTCGGGCCTGACCCCGTCCGCCGCGGCGGTGCGGCTGCAGGCCGCCGCGGGAGCGATCCAGGCGCTGCCGATCGAGGTCGCCGCCGGCTCCGCGAGCACCAGCCTGAGCAGGGGACAGGCCGGGGTCGAGCTGGACATCGGCGCCACCGTGGCGTCGGCGATGGCGGTCGGCCGCGACGGGCTGGTGGACGGCAATCGCCTGGTCGCGTGGACGCGAGGGGTCGAGGTCCCCTGGCGCGCCCGCGTGAACGACGTTGGCCTCTCCCGCCTGCTCGCCGAGCTGAACCAGCGCGCCGGGCGTCCCAGCCGCGAGCCGGCGCTGCGGGTGGGCGCCGGCGCCCACCCGACCGTCGAGCTGGTCGAGGGCAGCCCGGGCACCGCGGTCGACGTGGTGGCCGCCCGGTCGGCCCTGGCCGCCGCCGCGGCCGCTCCGGGCGGCGCGCTGATCGATCTGCCGGTGACCGAGGCGCAGCCGAGCGTCACCGCCGAGGCCGCCGAGGCAGCGCTCGCCCAGACGCGTGGGCTGCTCGACTCGCCGGTGACCGTGCGGGTCGAGGGCGAGCGGTCCCAGCTCCTGCCGAGCGAGCTGGCGCCGCTGGTCGAATCCAAGGCGGTCGGCGGCCAACTGCGCGTCGGTCTCGACCAGAAGGGGTTGGACCAGCTCCTGCGCCGCAAGGCGCCGTTCGCCTACACAGCGGGTCGCGACGCCAGCTTCCGGACGGCCGGCTCCAGCGTCAGCGTGGTGCCGGCGGTCGCCGGCAGGTCCGTCCAGCCGGGGCCGGCCGCGACCGCGCTGCTGGCGGTGGCGACCCGTCGCGGCGGCGACCGCGACATCGCGCTGCCGGTCGCCAGCAGCCAACCGGCGCTCACCACCGCCAAGGCCAAGGCGCTGGGCGTCAAGGAACGCGTATCGAGCTTCACGACGACCTTCAGTGCCGGCGACGTCCCACGGGTCCACAACATCGGGCTGATCGCCGCGTCGATGAACCGCAAGCTGGTGCTGCCAGGTGACGTCTTCTCCATGAACGCCGCGACCGGCGAGCGCACCGCGGGCAAGGGCTACCGGACCGCGCACGTGATCGTGGACGGCGAGCTGGTCGACGGGCTCGGCGGCGGCGTCTGCCAGGCGGGGACGACGATGTTCAACGCGGCGCTCATGGCCGGGCTGCCGGTGCTGGAGCGGCGCAACCACAGCCTGCACATCAGCCACTACCCGCTCGGGCGCGACGCCACCCTGAACTGGCCAGGCACCGACCTCAAGTTCCGCAACGACTCGCCGTACGGTATCTACATCACCTCGAGCTGGACGACCTCGAGCCTCACCTTCACGCTGTGGTCGACCTCCAGGCACTACAAGGTGTCGCTCAGCACCTCGGCCACCAGGAACCTCCGCAGCCCGCCGACCAGGTACGAGGACGACCCCTCGATGCCAAAGGGCACTGAGACCGTCGAGGAGCCGGGGTCGCCAGGGTTCGACGTCACCGTGTTCCGCACCGTCTCCAGGGGCGGCCAGGTGGTCCGCCGCGACCAGTTCGTCTCCAACTACGTTCCCTGGACCCGCATCGTCCGCCGCGGCACCGGCGAGACCAAGCACCCGGGCCCCATTGATCCGGCCCAACAGCCCGCCACCCCCGACCCCGGCAGGTAGCGTCCCGGCGAGGCCATGTGCGTCGTGGTGGCTCCGGCCCGCCGGGGCCCTGTTGTCGTGACCCACGCGCTCGGCGGGTAGTGCCCCAGGGCACGGCGAGATGGCGGCTCGCACCGGAGCCGCCGCCCCGGCCCGTCGCATCTCAGTGGTTGTCCACAGAGTGGCCCGATGGCCTGGCATGCGCGCCGGACCTGTGCTTGGCTAAGTGCCCGCTCAACCGGTCGACGACCGAGGCGGCCGGGACGTGACCTGGCGGCTGTCACGCCCCCCGGGGACGTCGACCCATGATGAGGCGAAAGGAATGGCGCACCGCTATGTATCCGGAGGACCTGAAGTACACCCGCGAGCACGAGTGGGCGCGGGTCGAGGGCAATCGCGCGACCATCGGCATCACCGACTACGCCCAGGACTCGCTCGGTGACATCGTGTACGTCGACATCCCGCCGACCGGTACCGCGGTGACAGCGGGCGAGCGGTTCGGCGAGGTCGAGTCGACCAAGTCGGTGTCCGATATCTACAGCCCCATATCGGGGACGATCACGGACCGCAACGGCGATCTCGACAAGAGCCCTGAGATCATCAACTCCGACCCGTACGGGCGCGGCTGGCTGGTGGTTGTCCAGCTGTCGGACGCCGGTCAGCTCGAGGGGCTCATGGACGCGGAGGCCTACACTAAGCTGGTGAACGAGAGCTGACAGGGGTGACCCTGGGGTCGAGGCGGCGCCCGAGCCGGCGACTGGATGACGACCCCGGCGTGGACGTTGACCCTCTTTCCACCGGTCCTCTACAGTCAGCCACCAAATAGCGCCGCGCAGGGCAGGACCCGAGGCGGCTGGTCATCGGAGCCCGAAGCCCGGAGGGCACAGTATGTTCTGCACCCAGTGCGGTCACAAGAACCCTGACAGCGCCCACTTCTGCGCGAACTGTGGGGCCGCGCTGGTGACGTCCCCCGACGACTCGACCACGACCATCAGCCTGGCGGCGCAGGACCTGGAAGCTGAGGTCGAGGAAGAGGTCGCGGCTCCGGTCGAGGAGCTCCGTGACGGCACGGCGATGCTGGTCGTTCGCCGCGGGCCGAACGCGGGCAGCCGGTTCCTGCTCGACAAGGACGTGGTGACGGCCGGGCGGCACCCGGAGAGCGACATCTTCCTGGACGACATCACCGTGTCCCGGCGGCACGCGGAAATCCGCCGCGGGAACGACGGGTCCTTCACCGTCCACGACGTCGGCTCGCTCAACGGCACCTACCTCAACCGGGAGCGGGTCGAGGAGGGCGAGCTCGTGGGTGGGGACGAGCTGCAGATCGGCAAGTTCAAACTGGTCTTCTTCGCCGGAGGCCGACCAGGGGCCACAGGTCCGAGCCCGACGACTGGGCGCTCCGGGGGGGTCGGGTAGGTGACGTGATGCAGGATTCGGTCGAGCGCAAGGCACCGTCGCCACCCGCGGGACCGCCCGCGGCTGGCGAGGAGGGGGGAGCCTCCGGGCAGAAGCCCAAGAGGCGTGCCGAGTCGTCGAGCTCGGCTGGGACCATGAGCATCGGCGAGGTTCTTGCGATCCTCAAGCCGGAGTTCTCCGACATCACCGTCTCCAAGATCCGCTTCCTCGAGGGCGCCGGGCTGGTCCGGCCTGACCGCTCCGCGTCCGGCTACCGGATGTTCTCCGAAGACGACGTGGCGCGCCTGCGCTTCGTGCTGCGGGCGCAGCGGGACCAGTACCTGCCGCTGCGCGTCATCCGCCAGCGCCTGGCCGACCTCGAGGCGGTCGGCGGCCTGTATGCCAAGGGCGGCCCCGGGACGGTTGGCGAGGCACAGGATCCCGGGCCGGCGCCTGCGGCTGCGCGCGAGTCGCGCCTGCCCGAGCGGGCCTCCAGGCCGGCGCCGGACCCGTCCAGCGCCGCCGGGCTGCTCGGAGCCCCGCCCTCGGACGCGCAGTTCACTCGCGACGAGCTGTGCCGCGCGGCCGGCACCACCGTGGAGCAACTGGCCGAGCTGGAGTCGTTCGGGCTGGTCAGCCCGCGAGGCACCGGCGAGCGGGGGAGCTGGTACAACGGCGACGACCTCGTGCTCCTCCGGCTGGCAAGGGACCTGGCCGGCTACGGCCTGGAAGCGCGCCATCTCCGGATGTACAAGACGTTCGCCGAGCGCGAGGCGGCCCTCTTCGAGCAGGTCGTCGCCCCGATAGTGCGCCAGCGCAACCCCGAGGCGCGCGGCAGGGCCCGCGAGACCCTCGGGGCCCTCGCCGATCTCGGCAGCCGGATGCGGAACCTCGCCCTGCGCACCGCCGTGGGCGGAATCGTCGACGGTTCCCGCTGAACCATGCATCCCCACCCGCCGGCCTCACCCCAGTCCACCGGTCGCCCGCCCACGCCTCTGGCCCCAGCCACCTTCGCCCCAGCCGGCCGTGCAGGTTGGTCGCCGGCGCGGGCCCCCGCGGGTCTTTCTTGGAGACTTATCGTTCTGACCACATAGCGACATAACGATATAGCGATATAGAGATATGTCTATAAATAGGGATCGCCTGGCCGGGCTTGCTACCGTTCTGGCGCTGCTTGCGACCTTGGTGCTGCCAGGGCCCATTGCGGGCGCTTCGCCGGTGGGCTCGAGCGCCTCGCAGGTGGCCGCGCGCTCTTCGCAGGTAGTCACGAGCGCTTTACAGGCGGTCGCGGGCGCTTCACAGGCGGCAGCGGGGAGCTCAGCTGGCGATTCGCGGTCAGTGGCGGTGCCTGGAGCTCTGGGTGCTGCGCCTGGCGTCTCGAGCGCGAGCGCCGGGGACGCGGTGGCGCCGCCTCGGGCGAAGGCGAAGTCGGTGCTGCTGGCGGACGAGGAGACGGGACAGGTCCTGTTCGACCGTGCCGAGCGTCAGCCCAGAGCGATGGCGTCCACCACCAAGGTCATGACGGGGCTGCTGGCGCTGGAGCACCTGGACCAGCGCAGCACGGTGGTGATCGGGACCGAGCCGACGACGGTGGGCGAGGAGTCGATGGAGCTTCGCAAGGGGGAGCGGCTGACGGTTCACCAGCTCCTGCTCGGCCTGCTGGTCAAGAGCGCCAACGACGCGGCGGTGGCGCTGGCCGACGCGGTGGACGGCTCCGAGGCGGTGTTCGTGCGGCGGATGAACGCGAGAGCCGCGGAGCTGGGCCTCCGGGACACGCACTACGTGACGCCCTACGGCCTGGACCGCCCAGGCCACCGGACCAGCGCCAGGGACCTGGCCCGCCTCTGGGAGACGGCCATGCGGCGGGCCGACTTCCGCGCGCTGGTGTCGACGCGCCATGCGCAAGTGCCCGGGCCGCCGCGGGTGCGCCGGTTCACCAATACCAACCAGCTCCTCGGGTCGTACGCGTGGGCGGTCGGCGGCAAGACCGGCTTCACCGGCGCCGCGGGGCGCTGCCTGGTCGCTTCGGCCAGCCGTGGCGGGCGCCGGCTGGTGGCCGTCGCGCTCGGGTCTCCGGACGCGTTCGCCGACGTCCGCGCGCTCTTCGAATACGGATTCACCGCCTTCGACTGGGTGCGCCTGGCCCAGCGAGGGCAAGCGGTCACGCTGGCGGGGACGGCGGGCCAGACCGCCGCCTACCACGTGACCGCCGACGTCGACGTCCTGGTCCGGCGCGACCTGCTCGACGAGCTGACCCTGGCGCCGCCCTCGCGACTGGTCGCGGTGCCGAACGCTCCGCCGGCCGCCGCATCAGCCGCTGCCGGCGGCCTCTCGACGGTCTGGATCCAGGCGGGCGGGCAGCGCCTGGCGCCGCTACGGCTCGGTGTGCAGGGGGACGCATCGGCGACCGGCACGGTGCAGGCGATTCCGCCGATGTCGAGCGTGGTGCCGGGGCTGGTCCCCCCGGGCTCGGTCCCGGCGGCGATCGATCCGTTCCTGCGCCGAGCCGAGCCGTGACCGGCGACCCGGACCGCGGATCGGCGGGCTGCGATCCGTCGGCGGTGCGGGTGGAGGGCGGTGGTGGTGGCGGCGCGGTGTGGACCCTGCTGGACCGGCGGGCGCTGCAGGCGCGCGTGGCCGAGCTCGGCGCCAGGCTGCGCGCCGACTACCAGGGTCTCGAGCCGATCATGGTGTCGGTGCTGCGCGGCGCCGTGGTGTTCCTGGCCGACCTGGTTCGGGTGGCGGCCATGCCGTGCAAGGTCGACTTCATGGCGGTGGAGCGATCCGATGCCTCGGACCGGACCGGGGTGGTCCGTATCATGAAGGACCTCGAGCTCGACGTGACTGGACATCACGTCCTGCTGGTCGAGGACGTGGTGGACACGGGCCTGACGCTCGCGTACCTGCTCGAAGTGCTGGAGGCGCGCCGGCCGGCCAGCCTGCGGGTCTGCGCGCTGCTCGACAAGCGCGCCCGCCGCCGCATCGACGTGCCGCTGGCCTACGTCGGCTTCGAGATCCCGGACACCTTCGTGTTCGGGTACGGCCTCGACCTGGACGAGCGCGAGCGAGGCCGCGACGAGGTGCTGGCGACCGCCGACCCGCAGGCGCTGCGCCGAAACCCCCGTCTGCTGCCCGCCCGAGGCCGCTGACGAAGCCCCCGACGACCCGCGGCCGAGGGCCGGCGGGCCACCTCCCGGCAGCTTGGGACGGTTCCGTTTGCCCTGGTGGAAGGCCATATGGACGGAGTCCGGGCGCGGCCAGATGGCGCTGCGCAGAACGCCCGACTATGTCGCGCCGGCCGGAAGCGCATGCTAGCCTCTGTAAGCGTAGGCGCCAGCCGAGGCGCAAGTATTCGACGCTCGAGGGGGTTGTTCGGTGGTCGAGCTCACCCTCGTTGGCGTCCGGATCGAGCTTCCTACTCAGACGCCGATCGTGCTCCTGAAGGAGCGCGACGGCGAGCGGTTCCTGCCGATCTGGATCGGCAACGTGGAGGCGACCGCGATCGCGTTCGCGCTCCAGGGCGTGACGACACAGCGTCCGCTCACGCATGACCTGATGAAGAATCTGCTCGACGAGCTCGTCGTGTCGGTCGATCGCGTCGTGATCACCGAGCTCAAGGACGGCACCTTCTACGCCATGATCGAGATGCGGCAGAACGGGACCCGCTTCTCGGTGTCGAGCCGGCCCAGCGACGCGATCGCACTGGCGGTACGGTCGAACACACCGATCTTCGCGGAGGAGACCGTGCTGAACGAGGCGTCCATCCTCATCAAGAGCGACGACGAGGAGCGAGAGGTCGAGAAGTTCCGCGAGTTCCTCGACCAGGTCAGCCCGGAGGACTTCCAGCAGTAGGAAGTCCCCGCCGGACCTCACCTTGCGGTTGAGGTCCAAGGATGCCCGAAAACTAGGGTCATGCTCGTTGACGGGGTTTAGCGCGACCCGTACGCTGAACATCACACCGTTGTAATTCACGCCGGCACCAGCAGGAGGTTCTGATGGCGGTGCGCTCCACGAAGGGGCCGGCGGAGCCGGGCTACCGAGGGCCGACCGTCTGCAAGCTCATCGGGATCAGCTACCGGCAGCTGGACTACTGGGCCAGGACCGAGCTGGTGACGCCGTCGGTGCGGGACGCCGACGGGTCCGGCAGCCAGCGGCTCTACGGGTTCACGGACCTGGTCGAGCTGCGCATCATCAAGCGGCTGCTCGACGCCGGGGTGTCCCTCCAGCGCATCCGCGAGGCCATCCGCTACCTACGTCGTGAGGCCGCGGGCAAGCCGCTGACAGACATCACACTCATGTCCGACGGTGATCGGATCTACGCGTGCCATTCGGGCGAAGAGGTCATCGACGTCCTTTCCCACGGGCAGGCGGTGTTCGGCATCGCGGTCGGGCGTGTCTGGGCCGACACCGAGGGCGAGCTCGCCGAGATGCCGGCGGACAACGCCGACGAGCGGCCGCGGGCGCAGCACCGCATCGCTCGCTGAGGCTGCGATTTCCCTTTTGTCGGCACCCGCCGCTAGACTGCATCCCTCCCCCAGGTCGGCCGCGAGGCTGGCCGATTCCCTTCCCCCATACGGAAGGATGCCTGCCGATGCGCCGGGCGTCGATTGGCCTGCTGGTGGTCGCGCTCCTGCTCGGCGTGGCCCCCGCCGTCCATGCCGATACGCTCCAGGACGTCCGCGACCGCGTTCGGAAGCTGCGGGCGGCGCAGGAGACGGCCGCGACCAGGCTCGACGCGATCGAGGCCGCGCTCAACGAGCTGGAGGACTCGCTCGCCTACGGCCAGCGGCGGCTCGATGGAACGCGACAGGACCTGGCCGCCGCGAGGCAGGCGCTGGAGAGCCAGCTCACCGACGTCTACCGCTCCGGCGGCCTCAGCATGTTCGAGGCGCTGCTGGATCCCAGCTCCGACCACGTCCCGGACCGCGCCGAGTTCATCATGCTGCTGGTGGGGCGACGGACCGACGCATTCACCGAGGCCAGCGCCGCGGCCGTCTCCTATGAGGAAGCGCTGCGCGCCGTCCAGGCGGAGCGGGCCGAGTCCCGTGAGCTGCTGGCGCGGTCCAAGGCGGAGCAGCGCGTGCTCGACCAGCGCTTCGAGGAGGCCAGGGACCTGATGGACCGGCTGGCCGGCTTCCCAGGAGGCCAATCGGTCTACCCGGCGCAGACGGTGACCACCATCGAGGGCCACGACTACGCCTGCCCGGTCGAGCCGCCATATTCCTATATCGACACTTGGGGAGCCGCCCGAGCCGGCGGCCGTCACCACGAGGGCACCGACATCATGGCCCCGTACGGCGCCAAGGAGCTGGCCTACACCGACGGTGTGGTCTCGCGCGAGCACAGCAACACTCTCGGCGGGATGGTGCTGTGGCTGGACGGGGACAACGGCGACCAGTACTACTACGCCCACCTGTCCGGCTACGCGGTGCCGCCGGGGACGCGCGTGCGCGCCGGCCAGCACATCGGCGCCGTCGGCAACACCGGCGACGCCCGCTACACCGCCCCGCACCTGCACTTCGAGGTGCACCCTGGCGGCGGCGCCGCGGTCAACCCCTACCCATACGTCAAGCGCGTCTGCGGCTGAGGCCCCGCGGCCCGTGCCCGGCGCCGGCGGCCGCCGCACGGGACCGCCGCAGTGCCCCGCCGGCCGATGGGCCGGCGCGGAGGACCGCCGCGGCGCCCGGCCGGCGCAGGGCCACGGGCGACCCACGGACCCGCTGGCCGGGCAGCCGGCGCGGGGTCAGAGCAGGCTCGGACGCGTCCAGTCCTTGCCGAGCACGTGCTGGTCGAGGAAGGCGAGCACCGTCTCGTACCAGACGCGGGCGTTCGACGGTTTCAGCACCCAGTGGTTCTCGTCGGGGAAATAGAGGAACTTCGCGTCCACCCCGCGGAACTTGAGGTCGGTCCACAGCCGTAGCGCCTCGCCGATCGGCACGCGGTAGTCGCGCTCGCCGTGGATCACCAGCATGGGCGTGTGGATCGCGTCGGCGAGCCGGTCGGGGGAGTGCTCGCGGTAGCGCACGGCGTTGCGCTCCGGCGAGCCGAACTCGCGATCCCAGTACGCGGCGCTGTCGGTGGTGCCGCGGAACTGCTCCAGCGACCAGATGCTGGCGTGGGTCACGATGCAGCGGAAGCGACCGGTGCTGCCGGCGAGCCAGTTGGCCATGTAGCCGCCGAACGAACCTCCCATCGCGGCGCTGCGGGTCTGGTCGATGTCCGGCCTGGCCTCCGCGGCCTCGATCATGGTCATCAGGTCGGTGTAGGGCTCCGCGCCCCAGCGGCCGCGCCCCCTCCCGACGAACGCCTGCCCGTACCCGGTCGACAGCCCGGGGTCCGGCAGCAGGACCGCGTAGCCGCGAGCCGCCAGGATCTGCGGGTTCCAGCGCCAGTGCCAGCCCGACCAGGACGACACCGGGCCGCCGTGGATGAAGGTCACCAGTGGCGCCGGGTCCGACGCCGAGGCGTCGGCCGGCAGCACCAGCCACGCCCGCAGCGGCACGCCGTCCGCCGCGGTGGTGCGGACCTCGGTCACGCTGCCCGGCACCTCGACGGGCACGCCGGGCGTGGGCAGCGGCACCGGCCGCTGGTCGGCGCCGCTGGTGGCCAGCGCCACCGCCTCGGGCGGGGAGGAGACGCTGGCCCGCAGCGCGTACAGTCGTCGCCCGTCCGGAGACGGGCACAGCTCCGAGAAGCTCCCGTCTGCGCTGAGCCTGGTCACCACCCCGCCGGCGACCTCGACGCGGAACACCGGTGTGCGACCGTCCTCGTCGGCGACGAACAGCACGGCGCCGCCGTCGGCGGTCCACACCGGATGGCTCGCCGGCAGCTCGGAGCCGGGCAGCAGGTCGCGCCCCTCGCCGCTGGCCAGGTCGACCAGCCAGAGGGTGACCCGCGACGGCTGGTCAGGGGCGCCGAGCCAGATGCGCTGGCACGCCACCAGACGCCCGTCCGGGGAGCAGGCCACCTGGTCGATGGTCGATTCGGGGTCGTCGACCAGCACGCGGCGCTCGCCGCCGCCAACATCGATGGCCACCAGCTGCGCGTGGGGGTTGCGGACGTCGTCGTCGGTCTGCCAGGTCGTGACGATGGTCGCGCCGTCGGGTGTGAGATCGAAGCTGGCCTCGTCCAGCGCCCGGCCTGGCGTGGGGGTGAGCGAGGGCGCCGGTTCGAACCGGCCCTCGTCTGCCGCAGGCGCTGGGGCGGCGAACAGGCGCGGTTCGCGGGGGCCCAGGTAGTGGTCCCAGTAGCGGAGCGGATACGACTCGAAGAGCACCGCGCCGACGCCCGCGTCCTCCCTCGCCTTGCCGTGGTCGCGATCCTCCTCGAGCGTCTCGACGCCAGGGAAGAGGTTGGCCACGAAGGCGACCGTACCGGTCCGGCGCGCGGTCCGGGTCGCGGCGATCCCGCCTGGAGCCGTGGTCACCATCCGCGCCTCGCCGCCGCCAGCTGGCAGCAGCCACAGGGCGGTGACCTCATCGTCGCTCTTGTCGCTGGACTCCGGGTCCGTGCGGGCCGAGGTGAACAGCAGCGAGCCGTCTGGCAGGAAGGCCGCGCCGCTCTCTCCTGGCGCGGACCGTGTCAGCCGCCGCGGCAGGCGCTCGCCCTCCGGGTCGAGCTCCCACAGCGCGGTCACGAATCGCTTGCCGTCCGGGGCGGCCGTTGCCACGGTGGCCACCAGGCGGCGCCCGTCAGGGGCGAGAGCCAGCCCTGAAACCCGCGGCAGTTGCAGGAAGCGGTCGAGATCGAAGGCAGGCGCGGGGGTGGGCGCTGAGGGCGGCGTATTGGTCATTGTCAGACGATAAAGAGATAGGACGGACACGCGCAATGGGGTGATCCGCACATCCCTCTCCACCCGCGATTCATCGACACATCCTTCCCGCCCCAGGGCTGCGCGCGTTGGTGGAGCAATCGATCGGTCATCTTGGCAACGCCTGGGCGCTGCGCCGCTGGCGGGGCCTGCACCGGGTCCGGGACGTCTACCGGGCCGCCGGCGCGCTCATCCGCCTCGGCCGGTGGCTCCACCGAGTCCCACCTGAACAAAGCATCACCGGCACCTCAATCAGCACCAGGGACCTGCGGGCCGACCCTGTCCTGCGACGCCAACTGACTACTGGCGTGTCGACTGATCTGGGCAGGTCGGCTGGGGACCGAGGGTCGCCGGGCGGGTGACCAGCGGCACCACGCAGCCCTCTCGCGGCTTGGGACAAGGCCGCGACCGGTCAGGGCCGGTCGGACCGGCAAGTCCCGGCGCCACCAGGCAGGCGCGTGGTGGCGATGATGGCGGGCAGGGCAGCACGGGCTTGCCGCTGGCGACCCACAACAGGCAAGCGCCGCCTCGATAGACAGTCGGCGCCGCCTCCAAGGGCGACACACGGCTGGCGGATGGTGCCGCCCGCGCGAGTTCGGCTGGCGTCGGTGACGGCCCCTCGTGCCGGAATCCCAAGAGCAGGGCGACGACCAGCACGGCGACCGCCATCCGATGCCATCGCATCCGTTGCCCCTTCAGTTCTTGGCGATGGGAGATCTCCCCGAGTCAGACGCTCGCCAACTCCGTATGGTTCCTATCGATGGAAGCGGCACGACCTGTCGGTGACGCTGCTCGCCTGCCCGCCCGCGGCACCGCCGCAAGGACGTCGAGCTCTTCGTGCTGCGCCAGCAGTTGACAGCGCACGCAGCATCGCGGACACCCTCACTCCGATTCATACCCCTGAGGTCTGGGCCCACAGCTGACGGGCGCCGCCGACGGGTTCGGCGCGCGGCGCTGGCCACTCCGGCGGTGCCCTGTGGCCGGGGCTGCCAGCCCCGCCGCCGGCTGCGCTCGCCGCCGCCATCAAGGCGGTGCGCGGGAGCGGGACCGGGCGGTCCGGGCTCGGAAGCCTCTGGGCAGGAGGGATGTCTGGGGTTACCGTAGGGCCATGGCGGAATGGTGGTCGATCGAGGTCTTCGACGGCGCGTTCCGGGCGCGACGCTGGAAAGAGGCGCACGGCTCGTCGCTGATCGAGTCGGCGGTCTCCAACGGCGCGGTCGACTGGGTGTGGCACGAGCACCGTTGGGGCGTCGTGCTCGAGCTCGCCTTCGAGCGGGACGAGCAGTGGGAGGTCTATCGCGGCCTGCCCAGCGTGCGGGCAGCCCTGGACGCCGTGCCGGACCCGGTCAACGGGCTGCTCGTCTACCGCGGGCGCGGCGGCGGGGCGGGCGCGGCCTCGCGCCGGCGGCCGAAGCCGTTCGCTGGCGCCGGTGCCGTCGAGCTCCCCGGGCCGGAGCCCGTCGAGGCCCCCTCCGCCGAACCCGAGGGGCCAGTCATGCTCCCGACTGGCGGGGGGCCGACCGTGCCCGCCTGCGCCGGAACCTCGGCCTCCGGAACCTGAGTCGCCTCCGGAACCTGAGTCGCCTCCGAAACCTGGGCCTCGGGAACCTGAGCCGAGGCCAGAGCCGTTCGAGCCGTTCGCAAGCGCCCGACCGAGGTGCGATAGGGTCGCCCCACACGACTTTGTCCCCAGGTTTCCGTCAGGACTCGACAGGGCTGGCGGCTGGGCATAGTATCGAACACACGTTCGACGGGAGATGCGATGAGCGATGAAGACGAGAGGAGTGGGGCGATGGGGGAGCAGGCGCAGCTCATCCCCGAGTCCGAGCTGATCCAGAAGGGGAGCCAGGTCAAAGTCCGGCGTCCGCGCGTCGGGGAGAGCGGTGTGTGGACCGTCGTCGGCCCGGTGTCCACACCCGAGCCGAGCGACCCCGCGTGGGACGTGACCAACACGATCAGCGGTCGGCGGCGTATCTTCCGCAGCTCCCGGCTCATCCTGCTGCGCCGAGCCCGAAAGCGCGGCGCGTGAGCGTCACCCGGCCCGGCTCGGGGGTCGGGTCGGGGTCCTGACTCCCCCTCGGGCGGGCGCTGCGGTCCTACCACCCCCTGCGGCGACCGCCGCGCCCGCCCGACTACCGTCCCCGCCCGGCAACCGTCCCCGCCCGGCAACCGTCCCCGCCCGGCAACCGTCCCCGCCCGGCAACCGCGGCGAGGACCAGGACCGGCGTCCGCCGGACACCTCCGCGCGGGGCGCCGCCCAGGTTCCGTAGGCTCGGTCAGGACCAGGGTGACGTCGGGCGGGGCTGGAGTTCGTCGTCGACGTACAGGTCAACCCGCTCGTTGAAGAAGGAGACCAGGTTCTCGATCTTGGGGCACTCCGGGATCGGGAACGGGTAGCTCCAGGCGGCGTCCTCGAGGCTCTTGTCGCCGGACTGGAACGACCAGTAGCGGGCCTGGCCCTTGTACGGGCAGGAGGTGACGGTGTCGGTCGGCTGGAGCAGGTCCATGCGCACGTCGGCCTTGGGGATGTAGTACCGCGTCGGCAGGTTGGTCTCGAACAGGAGACGTGGCCGGCGGGTGTCGGCCACCGTCTGGCCGTCGATCTCGACCCGGACGTGCCGTGAGCTGTTCAGGACGTCCACGCGGTGGTAGGGGTCGCGGGGACGGACGTACACCTCGTCATCCTCCTCCCACCAGGAGTCCAGGCGATCCCAGTAGAAGGCGATGTAGCCCTTGATGTCGGCCCGCTCCGGCAGCGGGTCGAGGTAGGCCCACGCGGCGTTGGCGACCTCGCGATCACCGGCCTTGATCGTCCAGTACGAGGCCTCCCCCTTGTACGGGCACCGGGTGTGCTTGTCGGTGGACTCCATGAGGTCGGTGCGCACGTCCTCGGAGGGGAAGTAGTAGACGGGCGCGTGCCCCTTCTCCAGCAGCAGCAGGACGCGCGTCGAGTCGGCCACGGCGACGTTGCCGAGCACGGCACGTACCCGGCGGGGCCACGGCTCGACGCGGATCCGCTCTGACCGATCCGGCCGGTCGGCGCCGACGTCTTGGTCCTCCAGGAGCTCCGGCATGGCGCTGTCTCCCTTCCGGTTCGCGCTCACGAGCTGGTCACGGCGGTGGCGGACCGATGCCGTCGTTTCGAGAGTACGCGCGTCCCGGTCGGGACGAGGAGGCGAGGGGCGACAGGACGAGCTCCCACCTCGCCCTGCCACCCTGATCGCTGCTACGAATCGGCGTGACCTCCAGGAGGCACGCCGGCCCCATGGCTGGTCGGGCGTCACCTCCTCCCCGTTCGGTCGTGACCGTAGGTCCGAGGGTGAACTCCTCAGGTCGTCGCCCGATTCCCAGCGTCCGGAAAATCACGAAAGAATCTCGGTCGGCAAACGGTTTGACTTCGCTTGGACCCTGTCGTAGAGTCCGCCTCGCCAACCCCCATGGCACCTCCGCAATAGGCAGTCTCCCTTAGCTCAGTCGCTTCCGCCGGAGTCGACGAGTCATTCGCCTGAGCACGGGTTCCGTTGCACCTTCGGGCCCCCAGCGGTCGCCCCCACGGCCGTTCCCGGAGACGGTTCCCTACAACGGTCTCAGCGGATTGATGAAGGCGGTGGCGGCGCACCGACGCACGTTCCCGCCGAACATAGCCGTCAGCGGTTCGGTGGGCTTGTGTCCCCCCGTCGACGTGCAGCCACGGGCTGCAGGATTTCGAGCGAGGCGACCACCATGATCCAGCTCGATTTGCCGCTCCACTTCACCGCCTGATCCCCTCCGCAAGTCCTCGAGCGAGCCGCTGTGCGGCGATCGCGCGATGGACCGCGCCCGCCCAAGGGAGCCTGGACTGTTCATGACCGACACCTACGACGACCTCGACGACCTCGACAAGGTCTGGCATCAGGACGACCCGCTGCTGAGCCGCGATGTCGAGGTCGACTTCGGTCTCGAGGAGCGCCCGGTGTTCGACGACGACCCGGCGGTCGAGGACCGCCCGGAGGTCGTCGAGGAGCTCGGCGCGTACGACGAGTTCGATGACGAGGAGCGTGTCGTCGCACTGCACGGTCATGACCGGTTCCGCTCGGGCAGGGTCTCCAGGCGCAAGACCACCACGCTGCTTCATGCCAGCACGGTCACCATCGCGGTGGGGATCGGCGCGATCGGCGTGATGCTGGCGCTGGTGATCCTGATGGGCCGGCTGCTCACGGCCCGCCAGCTCTTCTTCATGGCCCACTCGATCCTCGGGATCACGATCGTCCAGGCCTTCGCCGCCGGGCTCGGGACGCTCTGCACCGAGGGCGACTCGCGCCTCAAGAGCGGAGTTCGCAGGCTGAGCACGGCCGCCATGGCGGTGGCGGCCTGGCTGGCGTCGGTCATCGGGACCTGGCTGGTCTACCCGGGCTATCGCGCCGACGCGCCTCCCGGCGCGGACCTGGCGCTGTACCCGCGGCAATACTTGTTGCGAACTCCCGATCTGAGGTTCTGGGAGAGCTTCGCGATGGAGTGGAACGTGCACGTCGGCTGGATCACGCCCTTCCTGGCCACGGCGGTCGCATTCGTCGCCCTGCGCTACGGCAAGCGGCTCGTCGCCGACTTCCAAGTGCGAAAGATGCTCACCAATCTGTTCGTCATCGCGTTCGCCACCGCCGTCATCGCCTGGTTGCTCGGCGCTCTGGTGAACATCGCCGCGCCCAATGACTACATGCACCGTGCCTGGAATCCCTAGGAATTGCCCGACAGCTCCACCCGAGCACGCCGCAACAACGCCGCCACAATATGTTCCGACGAAGAGGTGATCGTCATGACCGTGGGCACGCTCCGTGACAGCTTCGAGGAGACGGCACTCCCGCACCACGACGTCGTCTACCGCGCGAACCTGCGGATCACGGGTGACCCGACGACCGCCCAGGACCTCACCCAGGAGACCTACCTGCGCGCGTTCCGCTCGTTCTCGTCGTTCCAGAGCGGGACCAACTGCCGCGCATGGCTGCTCCAGATCGCCCACAACGTGTTCTGCCGTGACTACCGCCAGCGCAAGCGGATGACCTGGCGCACGGCCGACGACGACGAGTTCGACCAGCTCGCCCTGGTCCCCGGCCAGATGCCCGACCCAGAGGAGGAGGTGCTGCGCCAGCTCGACCGCGACGAGCTTCGCCACGCGCTCGCCCAGCTCCCGGAGACGTTCCGGACGGCGATCGTGCTGGTCGAGCTGCAGGGCCTTTCCTGCGAGGAGGCCGCGGCGGTGATGGGCACGCCACGCGGCACCGTGCTGTCCCGGCTGTACCGCGGCCGTGCCCGCCTGCGCCAGATCCTGGAAAAAGTACCCGCATAACCGCAGGAACCGGGAATCACGCAACCTGGGCGTGAGTTCCCTACTGAATTCGCTCCGTCCCCCCCAGCAAAGGAGCACCAAAAATGCTGCGGCGCCGCCTCGCCGTGCTCGTCCCGACGCTTGCCGGCCTCGTGCTCGCCCTATCGGGGTGCACGCTCCCTACCAGCGATAACGGTGGTGGGTACGGCCCAGACAAGGCCAGCGGGCAATTGATCCAGACGAAGCCGAAGCCGGCCCCGACCCCCCTGAAAAGCGGCGTCCCAGCTCAGCTGCGAGCGCACGACTCGAGCTGGGCGCCGGGCAATTACGTCGTTTCCCAGGGCGCGACCATCGAGCTGGAGGTCGTCAACAGCGATCAGACGCAGCACAGCTTCACGCTCGAGGGAGGTTCCATCTCGAAGATCGTCCCCGGGGGCGGCCGGGCGCTGGTGAAGTTCGCCGCCCCCGGCCCTGGCAAGGTCCGCTTCTACTGCAAGTACCAGCAACAGGAGATGCAGGGCTGGATAACCGTGACGTGATTCCACCCTCCAATCCTCACCCGATCAGCCGTCACAGGAGGGAGCTGAAGTGATCCTTTCCAAGCCTCCGGGACGATCCCGGTTGCTGTTGGCGCTGGGGCTCAGCGTGGCCCTGCTCAGCGCCACCTTCATCGCCTTCGACCGGTCGACCTCCAGCGCGCAGCAGGCGCCGGACACCACCGTCGCCTCGACCGACACCACTGACGCTGGCGGCGGCACCGGCGCGACCGACACGTCGGCGGCGAGCGACACCACCGACACCACGGCCGGCTCGACCGACACCACCGGCGCCGACGCGACCACCACCACCGCGCCGGCCGGCAACGGGGACGACGGCAACATCAACAACCTGCCGCTGCACGACGGCAGCCAGAAGGGCGGCGTCTTCAACCCGGTGCCCTACGGCGAGATCCCGGCGAACACGCCGCAGGTCGTCATCCAGCGCCCGGGCAGCGGCCGCATCCTGCCGCTGAACCAGGAGATCCAGATCCGCGCCGTGGTCGAGAACTTCCAGCCGGGGTTCTTCAACGACCCCAAGACCCAGTACGGCGTCGACCCGCAGCGCCTGAACGGCCAGGGCAACCTCCAGGGTCACAACCACGCCTGCATCCAGCGGATCCCGCAGGACGGCCAGCTCAACACCAAGTGCGACTCGTTCGTGGTCCTCGAGCAGGAAGGCACCACCAACGTGATCAGCGGCGTCGGCCCGCCGATCAGCGTCGCCGGTCGCTACCGCGTCTGCGTCGACGACGCCAGCGGGGCGCACTACGTGGCAGTGCGGGCCTTCGCCCAGCAGGGCGGACCGGTCGACTGCGTCCGAGTCCTCTTCATGCGGCAGCGCGTACGTCGCTGAAGCCCCTACCCAGCATCGCTGAGAGGAGCCAGTTCATGACACGGAAGACGAAGGCGGTGATCGCCGTCATCGCGGTCGCAGCCATCGCCGCTCTGTTCGTCGCGCCGTCCGCGTTCGCCCAGCAGTCGAGCGACGGCTACGGTGAGGACGTCTACGGAGGCAACCAGCCGGCCGCGCCGTCCCAGGCGCCAGCCGACTCCACCCTCGCCAAGAAGACCGCGACGAGCTGGACCATGCTGCGCACCAGCCTGACCGGCGAGGTCGAGGTCCCTCCGGGCGACTCGTCCGCCAGCGGCACGGCGAGCGTCAAGGTGAGCGACAGCCAGGTCTGCTTCGAGGTGAAGTGGACCGGGATCAAGGCGACCGCCTCGCACATCCACCTGGCGCCCAAGGGCAAGGCCGGCGCGATCGTGGTGCCGTTCTTCAAGTCCCAGACGCCGATCGGCGCGACCAGCAAGTCGGGCTGCACCGAGGTCAGCGCGACGCTCGCCAAGGCGATCGCCAACAACCCGAGCGCCTACTACGTCAACGTCCACGACACCGAGTTCCCCAAGGGTGCGATCCGCGGCCAGCTCGCCAAGGACAGCGGCGGCAGCCAGCTGCCCTACACCGGCGGCAACCGCTCCAGGGGACTGCTGCTGCTCAGTCTGAGCGTCGTCATTGCCGGCTCGATGCTGCTGGCGGCCGGTCAGCGCCGCAGGCGGCCCGTTCACGCCAGGCGATGACGTTGCGGCAGTTCCTCGGCCCGCGGCGGATTCCCCCCCCGCCGCGGGCCTGCTCGATCACGGGGGGCATGCTGGCGGGGCTGGTCGCGTGGCTGGCCCTGCCACTCACGCTGACGCCTCCGCCCCCCTCCGCGCCGTCGCCTGGCTGGACGCTGGAGCGGGCCGGGACCCTTTTCCCCTGGCTGCTGGCGTGCGTTGTGGCCGGCGGCGCGCTGGGGCCGGTGCTGGCGCTGGCGCCGCGACGGCGGGCCGCCCGCCGCCGTGCGGCGATGGCCGCGGCGGGCCGCCGCGTGGTCATCCTCGGGGGAGGCTTCGGCGGCGTGGCGGCCGCCAGGCGCTTCGAGCAGCGCTGGCGGCGCGCGCCCGGGCTCGAGGTGACGCTGGTCAGCAAGACCAATTACCTGCTCTTCACCCCGATGCTGTCGGAGGTGGCGGCAGGGTCGCTGCAGCCCAGCAGCATCGGCGCGCCGCTGCGCGCCACCTGCCCGCGAACCCGGTTCGTCCGCGCCGAGGTGATGGGCCTCGACCCGGCCGAACGCGTGGTGCACGTGCGTTCGGCCGCCGGCGTGGAGGAGCTGCCCTACGACCATCTGGTGGTGGCGCTCGGCGCCGTCGCCGAGGTCGGGGTCGCCGGGGTGGCGGCGCACGCGCTGCCGCTCAAGACGCTCGGCGACGCCGTGCGGCTGCGCGAGCACGTCCTCGCCCAGCTCGAGCAGGCGGACCTGACCATCGACCCGGAGGAGCGCAGGCGCCTGCTCACCTTCGTGGTGGCGGGCGGAGGCTTCGCCGGCGTGGAGGGCATCGCCGGGATCACCGGCCTGGTCCGCAGCGTGCTCGGCTACTACCCCCGCATCCGGCCGGAGGAGCCGCGCTTCCTGCTGATCCACTCGCGCGACCGCATCCTCCCGGATCTCGGGCCCGAGCTCGGCGACTACGCGCAGAGCAAGCTGGACGCGCGCGGCGTCGAGCTGCGCTTGGACGCCAGGGTGGTGGCCGCCGCCCAGGGCGCGGTGGCGCTCGACAGCGGCGAGTTGCTGCCCACCCGCACGCTGGTCTGGACCACCGGAAACCGGCCGAGCCCGGTGCTCGGCGAGCTGCCGCTGGCCCAGGACGGCGGCGCCGTGCTGGTCAACCAGACGTTGAAGGTCCCGGGCGCGGACAGGGTCTGGGCGGTGGGGGACTGCGCCAGCGTCCCCGACCTCAAGCGCGGGGGCTCCTGCCCCCCGACCGCGCAGCACGCGCTGCGCCAGGGCAGGGCGGCCGCCGACAACGTGCTGGCCGCGATGGCTGGCCACCGGCCCAAGGCGTTCCGCTACCGCACGCGCGGGCTGCTGGTGGCCCTCGGGCACCAGACCGCGGCCGCGCAGCTCCAGCGCGTGCAGATCCGCGGCCTGCCCGGCTGGCTCCTGTGGCGGGCGCTGTACCTGTCCAAGCTCCCTGGCGCGGAGAAGCGCCTGCGGGTCCTGCTCGACTGGATGGTCGGGGTCCTGTACCCGCGCGACACCACGCTGGCCACCGACCTGCCGCCCCAGCGGCAGGCGGCCGCCGGTGTGCCCAGGCGAGGGCGCCACACCCACAAGCGGGTGGCGTGAGCGCCGGTGCGACGCGGCAGCTCGATCCTGCGGGCGCTGGCCGCCGGCGCCCCGGCGGGGGCGGTCGGCGGCCTGGTGCTCGGGGTGCTGCTGGCCCACCACGGGGTGTCGCCGAACAACGCCGTGCTGGCGCTGCTGGCGGCGGTGGTCGCGGGCTGCGGCTTCGGGCTGCTGGTGCGCAGGCGCAACCCGGCTGAGGGCCTGTTCCTCGGCGTGGCCTACGGCGTCTCCGGGTGGTGGCTCATCCCGCTGACGCTGCTGCCGCTGGCGGCCGGGCAGCCGCTGGCCTGGAGCCTGGCGGCGGCGCAGCGGCAGTTCGCCAGCCTGCTGGGGTTCCTGTTGTACGGCGCCGGCACCGGCCTGGCGTACGCGGCCTTCCGCGGCCGAAAGGCCCGCCTGCTGCCAGGCGCGCTGGCGCGCGCTCTGCTGGCGGGGACACTGGTCGCCCTGGTCCTCGAGGTGCCGGGAAGCCCGGCGGTCGGGCCCCTGATCGGGCTCGCCCAGGCGCTGGAGGCGCCGCGGGCGCCCAGGGGGCTCGGCGCGGCGCTGGTCCGTGGGCAGGGCTACGGGTTCCTGGCATGGGTGGCCGTGCTCGGCGGCGGGCCGCGCTGGTCGGTGGAGCAGGCGCGCTTCAGCTTCCCGACGCTGCTGGCGTGCCTGCTCCTGGGGATGGCCGTGGCGGTCCTGCGCCAGGTGCTCGACGCGATCGCCGGGCTGTTCTCGGCGGAGCGCCTGCGGACCTGGCGGCCGGCGCCGGTGGGCGGCGGGCCCGCCGGAGCGGCGCTGCACGGCGCTGCTGGCGGGCTGCTCGGTGGGGCCGCGCTGGCGCTGCTGCCGCGCGCGGTCACCGTCGGGGTGCCGGTCCCGCCGGTGGCCGTCCTGTGCGCCGCCGGGCTCGGGCTGGGCCTGCTCTACGGGCTGCTGTTCCGGCGGCTGGACCCGAACCTGACCACCGCCCTCGGCTGGGGCCTGTCCTACGGGTTCCTGTGGTGGGCGCTCGGCCCGCTGACCCTGCTCCCCGTCCTGGAGGGCGAGGGGACGCGCTGGTCCGCCGCCGAGGCGGCCGGGGCCTTCGGCGCGCTGCCGGCGCTGCTGCTGTTCGGCACCTGCGTGGGGCTCGCCTTCCACCTGCTCCAGACGCGCTACCGGCGGCCGTGGCCCGCCGGCCGCGAGCCGGTCATCGCCGGCCTCGGGCTACTCCTCCCGGTGGTCATGACCGTCGTGCTGGTCCTCGCCGGGGTGTGAGGCCATGGCTACCGGAAGCGCTGGTACACGGGCGGGAAGGTGCCGATCAGCCCGACGACCAGCAGGGCCATGGTGAGCAGGAAGGCCCTGAACATGTGCAGCTCGCGGTCGCGCAGGCGGGCGTGCAGGTTCACCCAGGCGATCAGGTAGATCAGGGTCGCCACGGTGGCCTCGCCGGTCAGCGGCCCGGCGGGGGCGTACAGCGTCAGGAAGTCGGCGAAGCTCGAGAACGCCACCGCCGCCACCCTGACGACCCCCAGCGCCGCGCAGCCGGCCCCGGCGGCGACCACGGCGGCCACGATCCCGCCATTGGGCTCCAGTTCTTCCGCCGGCTCCGGCTCGGCGAACTCCTCCGCGAACGGGAAGCCGTCCGTGCCGCGGGTCCTCACGACCGCACCGTGACCTTGCCCTGCATCATCTGCAGGTGGTACTTGCACCAGAACACGTAGGTGCCGGCCGGCGGCGCGGTGAACCTGATGGTGGTCACCTTGCCGACCGGCAGGTTCTGGTTCACCTTGGCCGCCTTGAACTGCAGGTTGTGCTGCATGTAGTCGTTGTTGGCGACCTGGAGGGTGATCTTCTGGCCGGGCTTCAGCAGGAGGTTGCCCGGCTTCCACTGGAACACGACGTCCTGCGGCCCGAGCTTGTCGACGCGTAGGTCCAGGACGCCGCCCCGCGGCGCGACCGGCGGGCTCGCCGAGGCCTGCCCGTGATCGTGCTGGTGCGCCGACTGGCCGGCGGCGGCGGTGGAGGTGGCGGTGGCGGTCTTGGTCAGAGCTGGCTGGGATGACCTGGCCGAAGCGCTACAGCCCGCCAGGCCGAACAGCGCCGTGGCGAGCAGCGCGACCACCGGGAGGGTGTGGCGTCGCCGCATCTGGGGGACCTCACTGGGGCAGGAGAATGCGTCTGGTGTGAACTCGCCAGGGCAGCGCCCGATTCCCACCTGGACCGAACCGGCCGTGGGGCGGCGCCGATGCGGCCGTCGCCGCCCGCACCGCCACCGCATGGAGGCCGCGCGGCCCGGCCAGCGGGCACCAAGCCGTCTACTCTGGTACCGGCCAGGTGAGAGTTTAGGAGGATCCGACATGCTTTGGGAGATGCTCGGCCGCGGGGAGGCGGGCGCGCCGGCGGTGGTCGTGCCCGGTGGGCCGCGGCTGACCTACCAGGAGCTGCGCGACGAGGTCAGGCGGGGCGCCGAGGCCCTTGCGGGGCTGGGCCTTCGGCGCGAGCAGGCGATCGGGATGGTGTTCGAGAACGGTCCGGAGGCGATCGTGCTGTTCCTGGCGGTCGCGGCGGTCGGCGCGGCGGCCCCGCTCAACCCCGCCTACACGCAGGCCGAGCTCCGCTTCTACCTCGAGGACGTGGACGCCGGCGCGCTGATCGTGCCGCCGGGCGGCGCCGCGGCGGCGCGGGCGGCGCGACCCGACGGCACGATGCTCGTCGAGGCGGCGATCGATACCGACGGCAGGCTCCGGGTCGGGGCTCCCGGCCGCACCCCCGTGGCCGCTGAGCCGGCGGAGCCGGGCGGCGACGACGTCGCGCTCATGCTGCACACCAGCGGCACCACCGGGCGGCCCAAGCGGGTGCCGCTGCGCCACCGCAACCTGGTGGCCTCGGTCGCCAACATCGCGACGACCTACCAGCTCGGCCCGGAGGACGTCTCGCTGTGCGCGATGCCGCTGTTCCACGTGCACGGGCTGCTGGCGTCGGCGCTGTCGACGCTGGCCACCGGCGGCACCGTGGTGGTGCCCGCGCCGTTCAACCCGCTCGGCTTCTGGCCGGTGGTGCGCGAGCAGCGGCCGACCTGGTACTCGGCGGTCCCGACCATCCACCGGATGGTGCTGGCCCGCGCGCGCGATCAGCGGCCCGCCGGTATCGAGTCGCTGCGCTTCGCCCGCTCGTGCAGCTCCGCGCTGCCGCCCGAGCTGATGGCCGAGGTCGAGCGCCGCCTGGACGCCCCGCTGCTGGAGGCCTACGGGATGACCGAGGCCTGTCACCAGATCGCCTCCAACCCGCTGCCGCCCGCCCCGCGCGAGCCCGGCTCGGTGGGCGTGGGCACCGGGGTCGAGGTGGCCGTGCTGGACGCCTCCGGCGCGAAGCTGGCGGCCGGGACGCCCGGCCAGGTGGCGATCAAGGGCCCCAGCGTGATCGACGGCTACGCCGCCAATCCGCAGGCCAACGCCGAATCGTTCCTGGACGGGTGGTTCCTGACCGGCGACCAGGGCGTGCTCGACGAGCGCGGCTACCTGACCCTGGTCGGCCGCATCAAGGAGCTGATCAACCGGGGTGGCGAGAAGATCTCGCCGCGGGAGATCGACGAGGTGCTGCTGCGCCACCCGGCGGTGGCGGAGGCGGTGGCCTTCGGGGTCCCGCACCCCACGCTCGGCGAGGAGGTGGCCGCCGCCGTGGTGCTGCAGGCCGACGCCGGCGAGCAGGACCTGCTGGCCCACTGCCGCGAGCACCTGGCCGCCTTCAAGGTCCCCCGCAAGCTCTACATGGTCCAGGCGATCCCGCGCACCGCCACCGGCAAGATCCAGCGCCGCAGGGTGGCCGAGGTGATCGGGGCCGGCCGGTGAGGTTGGTCATCGTCGGCGCCGGTGCCACCGGCGGCTTCCTCGGCGGTTTCCTGGCGCGCGCCGGCCACGACGTCACCCTGGTCGCCCGCGGTACCCATCTGGAGGCCATGCGCCGCCAGGGCCTGCGCGTGCGCACCGCCGAGGGCGAGTTCGTGGTGTGGCCGCGCTGCACCGGCGACCTCGGGGCGGTGGCCGGGGCGGAGGCGGCCTTCCTGGCGGTCAAGGCGCACGCGATCGCACCGATGGCGCCGGCGCTCGGCGCCGCGCTGGGAGCCGGCGAGACGCTGGTGACCCTGCAGAACGGAATCCCCTGGTGGTACTTCCAGCGCCACGGCGGCCCGCTGGACGGCACCAGGCTCGAGACGGTCGATCCCGGCGGGGTGATCGGCCGGCACATCGACCCCGCCCGCGTGGTCGGCGCGGTCACCTACCCGGCGACCCGGATCGTCGAGCCGGGCGTGATCGAGCACGTCGAGGGCACCCGCTTCACCATCGGCGAGCTGGACGGCACCCGCAGCGATCGCTGCCGCGCGATCTCCGGCGCGCTGGCCGCCGCGGGGCTCAGGTGCCCGGTCCGGACCGACATCCGCAAGGAGATCTGGCTCAAGCTCATCGGCAACGCGGTCTTCAACCCGCTGAGCGCGCTCACCCGCGCGTCACTGGCGGCAATCGCCGCCGATCCGGGGACGCGGGCGGTCGCGCTGGCGCTGATGCGCGAGGCCGTGGCCGTGGCCGCCGCGGTGGGCGTGGAGCTGGACCTGACGGTCGAGCAGCGGCTGGAGGGCGCCGCCGGGGTGGGCGAGCACAGGACCTCGATGCTGCAGGACGTCGAGGCCGGGCGGCCGCTGGAGGTCGACGCGCTGGTCGGCGCGGTGATCGAGATCGGTCACCTGGCCGGACTGGAGCTGCCCGGCCTGGAGACCGTGTACGCCTGCGCGAAGCTCCTTGACCGCACGCTCAGGGGGAGCTGAGCCCAGAGCCGCCGGGGCCCGGGCCGCTCGGTGCCCGACCCGACCGGGCTGGCGGTGGCCGCGCCCGACAGACACCTATCCGACCGAGCTGGAGCCGCCCTGTGCGGGGCTGGAGGCGCTGGTCCCCGCCCCTGAGCCGGTCGTGCCGGCACCGCTGCCACCACCCTGGGTCGCGGGATTGCCGGTCGGGCCGGTGGTTTCGGTCGGGTCGGTGGGCGGCGCGGTGGTGCTGGTGGAGCTGCTGGTGGGCGGCTCGGTGGTCGATGGGGCGGTGCTGGTGGTCGGCGGTTCCGTGGTGGGCGGGGCCGTGCTGGTGGGAGGCTTGCGGTGCCGCTCCCTGGTGGCCGGGGGCGGCTTGCCCGTGGAAGTGGTGGCGCGGCTGGTCCGCGGGACGATCGCCGTCCTGCGCGGGCGCGTGGTGGTCGGGGCGGTCGAGGAGGCCGGCGAGATCGCCTGGCGCCGCGGCAACGTGGTGGTGGTCGTGGTCTGCGAGGTCGCTTCAGCGGCCTGCCGCGGGGAGGTCGCCAAGCCCACGATGCTGCCGCCGATCGCACCGATCAGCATCGCGATGACCACGCTCACCCATCGGCGGGTGGCGACGAACGCAACCGGACTCAAACGTGGGACCCCCCCGGTTCGAGTTTCCTGTATTCGATGATAGGCGACGGCGTCCGGCTTTGCCCGAAGATGCTCGAACACGACGGTCCCCGGCGGGGGAGCTGCGCCTCGGCGAGGCGGCGCCTGCGGGCCGGAGCCGGCACGATGAGGGCGACCGGCGGTGCCACAGCCACGCGGACGGACGGGAGGAGCTGAGATGGCGCAGGGGAGCGGCAGCGCGCTCGACCGCTGGCGGGAGGAGCTGGAGGCCTGGGCGATCCCCGAGGAGATCATGGAGCGTGCCCCCCAGTCCCCGTGGGGCTTCCCGGTCGGCATGTTCCGCGCCAAGGCCGACCAGGCACGCCGCGGCGAGCCGACCCCCTCCAACCGGGAGGCGCTCCGCTTCCTCGGCGAGGGCGGGACCGTGCTGGACGTCGGGGCCGGCGCCGGAGCCGCCAGCCTGCCCCTGGCCGGCAGCGCGGGAGGGATCATGGCGGTCGACGAGTCGGAGGGGATGATCGAGGCGTTCCTGGCCGCCGCCACCACGGTCGGGGTCGAGGCCGTCGCGGTCGTGGGCCGGTGGCCCGACGTCGCCGCCGAGGTCGACCCGGCCGACGTGGTGGTCTGCAACGACGTGCTCTACAACGTCCAGGACCTCGGCCCGTTCGCGCTGGCACTCACCGACCACGCCCGCCTCCGGGTGGTGGCCCAGATCACCCAGGCGCACCCGCTGGCGCCGATGGGGCCGCTGTGGCGGCGCTTCCACGGCCTGGAGCGCCCGGCGGGGCCGACCGCGGACGACGCCGTCGCCGCGCTGGCCTCCCTGGGGCTCCGCGTGGAGCGCCAGGACTGGAGCACCGCCAGCGCCGGCAGCTTCGAGCGCCAGGGCGATCTCGTCGCCTATCTGCGCCGGCGCCTCTGCCTGCCCGCCGACCGCGACCCCGAGATCGCCGAGGCGCTGGAGCCCCTGGCCGCCCACGAGGCCGCGGGCTGGCGCCTCGGCCCCCTGCACCGCCCGGTGGTCACACTCTCCTGGGCCGGCACGGCCACCTGACGCCGGCCGGGGGCCCCGGGCTGCCGCGGATGCCGGTGATCACCGGGGAGACCGAAGCAGCCCCGTTGCCTTCTATGCGAGATAAATCCATATGTCAACACCTACGGGGGCTCTCATCCCCGGCGCGTGGTTGACGAGGTTGGCGTAGTTGACGTAGGCCGGCGTGATGGCGAAGACTCCCGAGCCGTATGCCTCAGGCCCACGCGGCGCCTGCCATGACGTCGGCCTGGCCGAGCGGAGGATTCCGGAAGTTGTGTTCCACCTCCGGGGCCGGGCGGCCGAGACAGACATGAGGCCCACGAGGGTGCGGCGACCGGAGGAGCTGATGGCGACGGCAAGGGAGGAAGTGCTGGCGCTGGTCCAGGAGGCGCTGCGGGACGTCCCAGTCACCGAGTGCCCAGAGGACGCGCCGCCGGCGCGGGAGCGCCGCGCCGCCGACGACGGCGGCCCGGAGCGGCGGGTGGCCCGCTTCGCCGAGCGGGTGGCCGACGACCGGGGGAACGTGCGTCTGGTGGCGCGAGCCGACGTGCCGGCCGTGGTCGCCGACGCGCTGCGGGCGCGGGGGGCGCGGCGGGTCATCGTCCCGCCCGACCTGCCGGCCGAGTGGCGGCCGGTCGACACCGAGCTGCTGGTCGACGGCGAGCTGGCCAACGACGTCCTTGACGCGGCCGACGGCGTGCTCACCGGCTGCGTGCTCGGCATCGCCGAGACCGGAACGATCGTGCTGGACGGCGGCGCCCGGCAGGGCCGCCGGGCGATCACCCTACTGCCCGACTACCACCTCTGCGTGGTGGAGGCCTCCCAGATCGTCGGCACGGTCCCCGAGGCGATCACCGCGCTCGACGCCGCCGCGCGCGAGCGCCGCCCGATCACCTTCGTGTCGGGCCCGTCGGCCAGCTCGGACGTCGAGCTGCGCCGCTTCGAGGGCGTCCACGGCCCCCGCAGCCTCGAGGTACTGGTGGTCGACTAGCCCCGAGCAACCCGGGCCGGCTGTCAGGCGTCCGAGTCGTGATCCTCTGGTGATCGAATCGTGGCACCGGTGGCCTAACTTCACCGCGCTCTCGCGCGTCTTCTTGATAACCGCAGAACCGCCCGGCCGTAACGGGTGGGCAGGAAAGGGAGAAGACGATGAGGGTTCAGATGAAGCACGGAGCCGGTCCCGGCTCTGTCGCCGCGAGAAGGTGAGGGGCGGATGTTGCCCGCTCCCGCATTCCCGGCCCGGCCTCGCCGGTGCTGGGCGCGCCACGCCATGAGCCTGACGGTCCTGACCGCCGCCGGCAGCCTGGCCCTGCCGGCCGGCACCGCCGCGGCGGCCCAAGCCGTTCCCCAGCTCCGGCCCGCGGTCGCCGCCGCACCGGCGAGGGCGATGATGATCACCCAGCCGGTGCTGCGGCTGGGCTCGAGCGGCACGGCGGTGGTCCAGCTCCAGCGCCGGCTCGCCACGCTCCACTATGACGTCGGCCCGATCGACGGCGGCTTCGGCTCCCAGACCTTCCACGCCGTGGTCGCGTTCCAGAAGGTCAACGGCCTGGTCCGTGACGGGATCGTGGGCTCGCGGACCTGGGCCGCCCTGGCCAATCCGGTGATCCCGCGCCCACGGCGCTGGCTGTCGGCGTCGTCATTGGAAGTCAACGTGACCAGGCAGGTCGTCTACCTGGCCCGTCAAGGGGTGGTGCTGCGCATCCTGGACGCCTCGACCGGCAAGGCCAGCACCCCGACCCCGCTCGGCAACTTCTCCATCCAGCGACGGATCGACGGCTGGCGGCAGAGCACGCTGGGCCTCATGTGGCGGCCCAACTACTTCTACCGCGGCTACGCGGTCCACGGCTCCACGTCGGTGCCGGCCTACCCGGCCAGCCACGGCTGCGTGCGCGTGACCATTCCAGCCATGAATCGTCTGTGGTCGCAGCTCCGCATTGGCATGCCGGTGTCGCTCTACCGCTGACCTTCCAGCGCTCGAGACCCCGGGGTGACCCGGGGTCTCGAGCGGGGAAGCCGCCATCCTCGACGACCGTGCAACGGGTCATGCTACGGTCCACCGCATGACCAGGTCGTTTCCGGTCGACCCCATCGTGGCCGTGCACCCCGATGGGACCCGCGCCGCGGTCGCCACGACCAGCGCCGTCGCCGTCATCGAGCTCCCGGGTTAGGCCGAGCCGTGGCGGCGGCTAGAGGGCACGGCGGCGGCGCAGCGCCACCAATCCGGCGGCCCCCAGCGCGATGGCGCAGCCGAGGGGGACCCAGTTGCCGAGGCGGTCGAAGACGGTGTCGTCCCGCGACAGGGGCACCGGGACGGTGATCGCCCCTCGCCAGGTGGTCGGCTGCCAGGCGAGCTGGCGGCCCTGGGGGTCGAAGGCCACCGACGGCCCGGCGATCGAGGCCTGCACGACCGGACGGCCGGACTCGACCGCGCGCACGGCCGCGAGCGCGCCGTGCTGCTGCGGCCCCCAGGTGCTCTGGAAGGTGGTGGTGGCGCTCTGCACCACGATCAGGTCGGCGCCCATCCTGGCCAGGTTCCGCGACATGTCGGGGAACGCCGACTCGAAGCAGATCAGCGGCCCGAACCGCACGGGGCCCGAGCGCATCAGCTCCAGCCGGGTCCCGTGGTGGCGGTTCTGCGCGGCCGCCTGCGTGAAGCGGGCGACCCAGCCGAGCAGCGGCCTGGTGGGGATGTACTCGCCGAAGGGCACCAGCCGGATCTTGTCGTAGCTGGCGATCGGCCCGCCCGGCCCCACCAGCAGCGAGCTCTTGTAGATGCCGCCGCTGCGGCGCCTGGCGTCCACGTTGGCGAGCACGTCCGCGCCGGTCGCCTGGACCACGCGGCGCAGCGCGGCCACGTCGCCGGGATTGGTCGTCGGGTCGCGGCCGACGCTGGACTCCGACCACACGATCAGGTCCGGATGGCTGCCGGCCAGGCCGAGGCTGGCCGCCTCGCTGGCGGCGAACCGTGGCCCCACCGGGTCGATCTTGCCGGGCTGCACCTGTCCGACCCGCAGCGTCCTGCCGTCGGAGACCGGCGCCGGCCGCACCGCCGACCAGGCCAGCGAGCCGAGCAGCAGGGCGCAGGTGGCCAGCGCGGCGCCCGCCCGGACCGTCGGAGGCACGCGCGGCCCGACCGCGACCGCCACGCCGACGTTGACCGCCATCAGCACCAGGCTCACCAGCCAGACGCCGCCGAGCGAGGCCAGCGACAGGATCGGGAGGTCGTTCCACTGACTGGCGCCGAGCAGCGCCCACGGGCCGCCGAGCGCGTCCCAGGAGCGGACCACCTCGCCGAGCACGAAGACGCTCGGCAGCAACACCATGGCCGCGGCCACCCGCCCGCCCTCCAGCCGTACCGGCGCCTCCCAGGGCGCCGCCCTGGCCCCCAGCAGCCGCCAGGCGAGCCGTCCCCAGGGAACCCAGAGCGCCCCCAGCACCAGTGCCGCGGGGATCGCCAGGATCTTGGCCTCCGGCAGCAGCCAGGAGTCCACGCTGAGGAAGAAGAGGGAGCCGCCGAGCCATGCGCGGATGCCCGCCTCGCGCGCGCTCGGCGCGGCGCGGGCCAGCAGGATCAGCGGCGCCAGCGCGATGAACCCGAGCCACCACAGCGCCGGCCTCGGGAACGCCAGCGCCAGCGGCACGCCGAGCAGGGAGGCGGCCAGGCGCCAGGCCCAGCGGTTGGCGCCGGCGGCCCCCTCGGCCCCGATCGCCGAAGGGCTGGTGGGCCGCCCCCGAAGGCGCGAGCCCAGCCGACCGCGCGCGACCGCCAAGCCATCCCCCTCGCGTCAGAGGCTCATCGCCACGTACTTGATCTCCAGGTACTCCTCGATGCCCTCGCGGCCGCCCTCCCGACCGAAGCCGGACGCCTTCACCCCGCCGAACGGGGCGGCCGGATTGCTCACGATCCCCTGGTTCAGGCCCACCATGCCAGTCTGGAGACCTTCGACAACGCGGAACGCGCGCTTGAGGTCGCTGGTGTAGACGTAGGCGACCAGGCCGTACTCGGTGTCGTTGGCCGCCGCGACCGCCTCCCGCTCGGAGTCGAAGGCGGTGACCGGCGCCACCGGCCCGAAGATCTCCTCCTTGAGGACGCGGGCGTCCCTGGTGACGTCGGCGAGCACCGTCGGCGCGTAGAAGTAGCCGCGGCCGTCGCCCGGCCTGGCGCCGACCAGGGCGCGCGCCCCACGCGACACCGCGTCGGCCACCAGCTCGTCGACCTTCTCGCGGGCGGCCTGGTCGATCAGCGGGCCGACCTGCACGCCGTCGTCGGTGCCGCGGCCGACCTTCATCGCCCCCATGCGGTCCGCCAGCCTGTCCGCGAACTTCTCGGCCACCGCCTCGGCCACGTGGAAGCGGTTGGCGGCCGTGCAGGCCTCGCCGATGTTGCGCATCTTGGCGATCATCGCCCCCTCGACCGCCGCGTCGAGGTCGGCGTCGTCGAAGATGATGAACGGGGCGTTGCCGCCCAGCTCCATGGACACGCGCAGCAGCTGGTCGGAGGCCTGCGCCACCAGCTTGCGGCCGACCTCGGTGGAGCCGGTGAACGACAGCTTGCGCAGCCGCGGGTCCTTGATCAGCGGCTCCATGGTCGCTCCGGACGACGAGGTGGTGACCACGTTGAGCACGCCGCCGGGGAGCCCGACCTCCTCCAGGATCCTGGCCAGCGCCAGCATCGACAGCGGCGTCTGTCTGGCCGGCTTGACCACCATCGTGCACCCCGCGGCCACGGCCGGGCCGATCTTGCGGGTGCCCATCGCCATCGGGAAGTTCCAGGGGGTGATCAGCAGGCACGGCCCCACCGGCTGCTTCATCGTCAGCAGCCGACCCACGCCGTTGGGCGCCACCGCGTAGCGCCCGTCAATGCGCACAGCCTCCTCCGAGAACCAGCGGAAGAACTCGGCCGCGTAGGCGACCTCGGCCCTGGACTCGGCGACCGGCTTGCCCATCTCCAGGGTCATCAGCAGGGCGAGGTCGTCGCGGCGCGCGGTGATCGCCTCGTAGGCGCGGCGCAGGATCTCGCCGCGCTCCCGAGGGGGCGTCGCCGCCCATCCCGCCTGGGCCTCGACCGCCGCGTCGAGCGCCGCGCGGGCGTCCTCGACGCTGGCGTCGGCCACCTCGCGGAGGGTCTCGCCCGTGGAGGGGTCCTCGACCGGAAGCGTCCGGCCGCCACTGGCGTCGGTCCAGCGGCCGCCCACGTAGAGCCGAGGATCGACGGCGTCGACCACCGTCCGCTCGTTGGTTGCGATGCTCATCTCGCGCCATGCCTCCTCAGGGGGACGTGCAGCGCCCTCAGCGTAGCGCGCCCTCGATCAGCCGAACACGGCCCGGAAGGCCGAGCGGAGATCAGCCGCGGTCGGCCCAGATGCCGACGCGGGGGAACTCGAGCGGGACGTCGACGAGGATGAGCTCGCTCGGGGCGGTGGCGCGGATGCGCAGGGCCTCCCGGGCGGTGACCTTGGCGGCGTCGCCGGTGCTGACGGACTCGCCGTCGAAGGTGGCGTCGCCGCCGATCAGGTAGGCGTAGACGCCTCGACCTTCGCCGATCCGGTGGCTGACCTCCGTGCCCGGGTTCAGCCGGGACACCCACACGCTGGCGTCCTGATGCACCTTGACCATCGATGGCCCGCCTTCGGGGCCGATCACCTCCAGCAACCGGTCGGTGCGGTCCTCGGTGGTGAACACCTGCTGTTCCACCGATGGCTCCAGGTCGGGCGTGTCGGGCAGGATCCAGATCTGGATGAAGCGCAGGGGCTCCTCGGTGGAAGCGTTCTGCTCGGAGTGGTATGCACCCTTGCCGAGGGTCATGCGCTGCGCCGACCCGGCCGGCAGCGGTCCCGGCGGCCCACCGATCGAGTCCTCGTGCCGGAAGGTGCCCTCCACCACGTAGGTCAGGCCCTCGACGTCCTTGTGCGGGTGCAGCGGCCAGATCGCCCCGGGCACCAGGCGGTCGTCGTTGAAGACCCGCATCGCGCCGAAGCTGTCGTTGGCCGGGTCCCGATAGTGGTCAAAGGAAAAATGCCAGCGCGCCGTGAACCATCCTCCCGATTCGAGGTGGATCTCCTTGTCCCTCCGGATCGTCATCATGGTGAATGCTCCCTCGCGCTGGTGCGGTTCACCGCTGGTAGTACCCCTGCAGATCATCCAGTAGCCCGCCGAGGATGGGGGCCGAGCGCAGCGCCGCGAAGAAGTCGTCGTCGTGCGCCAGCGGGTCCAGCGGGGGGATGCGGACCTCGCCGAGGTCGGCGGAGGTGAGCAGCACGGGCGGCTCGCCGCCGGGGTCGTCGGGGATCAGCCGCAGCGGCTCCTCGCCGGCGGCCGCGGCGGCGACCTGCACCTGCTCGTGCGTGCCGGCGGGGTCGCGGCGCACCGCCTCCAGGGCCGCCAGCACCTGGCGCCAGGTCATGTCGGCGTCGGGGACGCCGGGGTCGCGGAGCGAGATCGAGCGGCGGCGGCCGCCCACGGTGACCGGCTCGATCTCGACAGCGCCGCTGGAGCGCATGAACGCCGGCGTGCCGTAGACGGGGCGGCCGCCGACCAGCACCAGCCGCACGTCCCGCTCGGTCGCCTCGATCAGGTTGCGGTGCGGGTCGGGCAGGTTCCGCCGCAGGACCAGCAGGTCGGCGAGCAGCCCGGTTCTCACGCGCCCGATGCGGTCGCCCCAGCCGAGCGCGTCGGCGGGGTTGGCGGTCACCATCTCGCACAGCTCCACGTCGCTGAAGGCCTGCCCGAGGCCCGTGGGGGCACGGTTCCACAGGTCGGCGACCTTCAGCTCGCCGAGCAGGTGCTTGGAACCCGACGGCGCCCAGTCGGCGCCGAGGCAGACGCGGATGCCGTGCCTGCGCGCCGCCACCACGTCACTGGTGTGGTGGTACAGCCACAGGTTGGACAGGGGCGACCACACCATCGAGCTGCCGTGCGGGCCCCAGTCGGCGTACTCCAGGTCGCCGAGCGCGGTGGCGTGGATGGCGACCAGCTTCGGGTGCAGGCAGTCGTTGTCCTTCAGGTCGGTGTACTCCCGCACCAGCGCGGGAGAGGTGCCCTCGGCCAGGTGGTAGATGAAGGCGCTGCCGTTGGTCATGTGCTCACGGGCGGTGGGGAAGTCGGCCTTGCCGAGCGTGCGCACCGACTGGAAGACGCTGCGTTGCGTGCTCCCGAAGGTCTCGTACTCAACGTTTCGGACCAGCCAGCCCTCGTACGGGCGGCTCATCTTGGCCGAGCCCTGGATGGCGGTGACCCCGCCGACCACCGCCTTGGTCTCGACGTACTTGAGCAGCGCCTTGCTGGCCACCTGGGTCAGCGCCAGGGTGGGCATCCGCACGTCGGTGGTGTAGGCGGGCAGGCGGGGCCACTGCTCCCGGCTGCTGAACGGCTCCTGGCGGCCCGGCGGTGCCCACAGCGGCAGGCAGTTGTAGGCCAGATGGTTGTGCAGATCGATCAGGCCCGGGTACACCACCCCGCCGGTGCGCACCCGCGGGGCGGCGTCGAAGCCGCCGGGCGCCGGCTCGCCCGCTCCCAGGACCGCCGCGATCCTGCCCTGGTCATCGACGTAGACCCTGCCGGCCGGCACGACCGGCCGCTGCGGATCCATGGTGGCGACCTCGCCTTCGAGCACCAGTGCCATGGTGCCCCCCTTTCCACCGTGGGACGAACGCCCGGCTCTGCTTCGACCCCCTGGCGTCTTGGCCAGGGCCTCGCCCTTGAGCCCCCCGGACCCCCTTTCGCGCGCTCGCCGGGATCGTCGCGCGATCCTCGGGCCAGTAGGCTACCTTCTCGGTCCAGGGGGAATGGAGAGGAAGCGCGCGGCACGGGAGGCGAGATGGCGGCAGGGACGAACGACCGGGCGGCTCGGACGGCCGGCGCGCTGGGCGGCGCGCTCGTCCTGGGGGCCCTCGGGGTCCTGCTGGCCTCCGGATCCCGCCCCGGGCTGGCGGTGCTGATGGCGCTGCTCGGCCTGGTCGCCGGCTTCGCCGTGGTCACGGCCGGCCTGCTGCCAGCGCGCAGGCCACGGCGCACCCCGATCGAGCGCCTCAACGACGGCGCCTTCGCGGTGGTGCTGAGCGCGGTGTCGCTGCTGCTGGGGATCACCGCCCGGCCGTGGACCGCCGCGCTCCCAGGCCTGGTCGGCGGCGTCCTCGGCGGCCTCTTCCTGCGGCGGGCACCCGAGGATGGGCCGGGAGCGGGCCCCGAGTCCTCCGGCAACGGGTCCCGTGGCCCCGGGCCGGCGCGCTGAGGCCGGGCGAGTGCAGAGCGAGAGCAGGAAGACCGTCCTCGCCGCGCTGGCGGCCAACCTCGCGATCGCGGTGGCCAAAGGGGCCGCCGGCCTGCTCGGCCACTCCGCCGCCATGCTCGCGGAGGCCGCCCACTCGGTCGCCGACACCATGAACCAGGTGTTCCTGCTGGTGTCGCTGTCGCTGGGCGACCGCAAGCCGGACGAGGAGCACCCCTTCGGCTACGGCAAGGAGCGCTTCTTCTGGGCGCTGATGGCGGCGGTGTTCATCTTCGTCTCCGGCGCGGTCTTCTCACTGTTCGAGGGCGTGCGGACCCTGCTCGGCGGCAGCCTCGGCCAGGAGACCGCGTTTCTCATTTCCTATCTGGTGCTGGGCTTCTCGCTGGTGGCCGAAGGCGCCTCGCTGCTGCGGGCGATCGCGCAGGTGCGCGGCGAGGCGCGCAGAGCGGGCAAGCCCCTGCCGGTGTACCTGAGCCAGAGCAACGACCCCACGGTCCGCACGGTGCTGTACGAGGACTCCGCCGCGGTGACCGGCGTGGTGCTCGCTCTGGTCGGCGTCACCCTCCACAACCTCACCGGCGAGCGCGGCTGGGAGGGCGCCGCCTCGATCGCCATCGGCGTGCTGCTGGTGTGGGTCGCCTACACCCTCGGCCGCAACACCAAGCACCTGCTGATCGGCGTGGCGGCACGGCCCGAGCAGCGTGAGCTGCTGCGCGAGGTGATCCTGCGCCATCCCGAGGTCGAGGCGGTCCTGGAGCTGCTGACCATGTACCTCGGGCCGACCGACCTGCTGGTCGCCGTGCGCCTGGACCTGCGGGACGACCTGACCGCCCGTGAGGTCGAGCAGCTCTCCAACCAGATCGACCGCGAGCTGCGCGAGGCCGACCCGGACGTCTCCCAGGTGTTCCTCGACGCCACCCCGCGCCCGCGCAAGGTCCCCGCGGAGCAGCAGCGGATCGAGCCCCGAGGCTGAGCGCGCTCAGTACCAGCCGTGGGCGATCCAGAACGCCTTGGCGTTCTCGGCGGTGCCGTAGCGCTCCCTCACGTACGACCGGAAGGCCGAGAGCTGCTTGCCGCAGTCGATCGTGTCGTAGTCCGCGCCGAGCAGGCGCTGGCGCAGGTCGAGCAGGAGCTGCCCGAGGCCGAAGGCGGTCGAGTTGGGGTTGGCGGCGGTCGGGTCGCCACCGGACTCGTGCATGATGATCCAGTACTCGGCGTCCGAGGTGCCCGACAGGTCGCACTTGGTGCCGGTGCGGCGCTGGCCCGACTGGTTGGCCGCGGTCTGCTGCTGAGTGTTGCGCAGCACCGCCGCCTCGCCGAGCAGGCTGGCGATCTTGGCGTCCAGCGCCTCCTTGGCCTGGGCGCGGACGTCGCGGAGCGCGGTGGCCTGCTGGATCTTTTTCCTGATCTCGGCCTGCGAGCGGTCGATGTCGCGCTCGGCGTTGACCAGGGCGGCCTGGGCGGTGACGTACTCCTTCTGGCGGATCACCATGTTGGTGATGGCGTCGTTGTTCGCCTGGGCGAGCTGGTCCAGCGTGGCGATCTGGTCCAGCAGGTCCTTGGCGTCGTCCTGCTCCACAAGGGCGGCCAGGCCGCTGGGGGAGCCCGACATGTACATGCCGCGCGCCTCGTCGCCGACCACTTTGCGGAGGTCCTTGAGCTGCTGCGCGGAGCGGCTGATCGCGGTCTTGGCCTGGGACCGCTCCGCGCGGGCGGCCAGCCGCTGGAGGTCGGCCGCCGCCAGCTCGTTCTCGGCCTGGTTCAGGGCGCCGTTGGCGTCGTCCAGCGCCTTCTGCAGCTTGCCGAGGTCGGACTTGGAGTCCCTGAGTGTGGCCTTGATCTTCTGGAGCCGGCTGGCGACGTCCGGGTCGGTGGTGCCAGCGGCGCCCGCATGCAAAGGCGCGGCCAGCGCCGCGACAGCGATCAGCGCGATCAGACCGAGGACGCAGGATGACCAGACCAGCCAGGTACGCCGACGGGAGGCTGACATCTGCCGGTAGAGGCTCCCTTGGGGGTGGGGAACAGGACGGTTCGCATTGGGGGGTGCGAACGGCGGAAACCATACCGCATGGCCCCCGCCCATAAGCAAGCCCGCCGAACCGCGCAGATACCTCACATGCCAGCAGAACCACCCGACATGACCGGGCTCAGGCGGTGCCGCGCGGGCCATGGCATGCTTCGCGGGTGAACAGCACCCCTATCCAGCTCCTGCTGGACTCGCCGAGCCTGATCTACCGGGCGTTCTTCGCGCTGCCGCGCAGCATCCGCGACCCGTCGGGGCAGTCCGTCAACGCCGCCCACGGCTACCTGGACATGGTCTCGCGGTTGCTGGTCGACCAGCGGCCTAGCGCGGTCACGCACGTCTTCGACGCCGACTGGCGGCCGCGATGGCGGGTCGATGCCTATCCCGGCTACAAGGCCAAGCGCGCCGAGGACCCTCCCGAGCTGCCCGGTCAGTTCCCGATCATCCGCTCGGTCCTGGATGCCGCCGGCCTGCCCGTGGCCGAGGCGGCCGGCACCGAGGCCGACGACGTGATCGGTACCCTGGCCACCGCCGCCGGCCCCGGGGACCGCGTGGCGATCGTGACCGGCGACCGCGACCTGTTCCAGCTCGTCCGCGACCCGGTCGTGCAGGTGCTGTTCCCGCGCAGGGGCACCTCCGACATGGCGCGCATGGACGAGGCGGGGGTGCGCGCCAAGTGCGGCGTGCCGCCGAGCCGCTACGTGGACTTCGCGATCCTGCGCGGAGACCCCTCCGACGGTCTGCCGGGGGTCGCCGGGGTGGGGGAGAAGACCGCCGCCCGCCTGGTCGACGAGTACCCGAGCCTGGACGCCCTGGTCGCCGCGCGGGACCGCCTGCCGCCGCGGGTCGCGGCCGCGCTGGCGGACGCTGGCGACTACCTGGACGCCATGCGCGTGGTCGTCCCGGTCGCCACCAAGCTGGACGTCGAATTGACCGCCCCCGCCGAGCCCGACCCCGAGCGCCTGCAGGAACTGGCCGAGCGCCACCGCCTCAGCGGTCCCGTCCGTCGCCTGCTGCAGGCCATGCGCGACGCGGGCCTCTCCACCGTCGACCCCCCAGCCGCCGAGTAGACCGCCCCGCCGCCGGGCTCGGGTACCCCTCCGACCATCGGATGCCCACTGGTCTCGGCGTTCAGGGGTCTTGATCTCAACCCACGGTGCTGGTGGTCCCTCCCACGCTGGTCGTCGACATGGGCACCTCAGGTGGTGCTGTCCGGCGGCGAGGTGGTCGGCGGCGAGGTTGCGGTTACGGTAGGGGGCGAGGTGGTCTCTGGCGAGGTCACGGTCGGTGGCGAGGTTGCGGTTACGGTTACGGTCGGCGGCGGGGTGGTGGTGGTCGGCGGACAGATCCAGACGACGTAGCTCGAGACGTCCTTTGACAGTGTGATCTGCCCCTGGTTCGTGTCGAACTGAGCGGACACGACAACAGCGCCCACACCAGACTTCACCTTCACGAAATCGATAGGGTCCTCCGCGGAGACGATGATCGTTTGACCCAGTTCCCCTTCGACCTTCGGGCCTGCCACGGGCGACTTGCACGAGACGTTGGGGTTGTCGACCGTCAGGACCTTCGACGGGTCCTGGTCGGCGAGCGCAAGTCCCGTGTAGCTCAGCGTGACCAGCGCAACGAGAAGCACGGCGCCAAGCAGGAACGCCTTCTCGACCTTGCTGAGAGCCTTCAGCTTTTTGGGCATTCGCACTCCAACTCCCATCTGGCAGCGGACCGGCACCGCGCACCGCAGCCCACTCGGGTCCGAGACATCCGTTCGCATTCTAGGGCGTAGGCTTCACCAGCCACCATCACGGGCCAGAGCGGAACATCTACGGAATACCGACAGCAGGGCGCATGGGTTGATTGGATCACCACTGCCGCTACGCTTCAGGTGTGCACGTCGACGACCGGTACGTCTTCGCTGCTCAGAAGCCTTGCGAGATCCCTGGCGTTGCGGACGGCGTAGTCCTCGTAGCAGTTGTTGAGGAGCACGTGCACGTTGCGGGCGCCCTCGGCCAGGTGCTCGATCCTGGGGACCCATTCGCGCAGCTCGCGCTCCTTGTAGAGGTAGCGGAAGCGTGGGGTGGCGGTGGGGCCCTTGTACTGCCAGGCCTCTCGGTCGCGGCCGTGGAAGCGCACCACCGCCAGGTCGGGCGCGGTCACCTCGGCAAGCGGCGGCATCGAGGAGCGGAACCCCTGCGGCATGTCGACGCAGACCAGCGGCAGGCCCTCCTCGGCCAGCAACTTGAGGGTCCGCTCGCGGTCGGCGGCCTCGTCCAGCCAGGCGCGGTTCCGGAACTCGACGCAGACCTGGTAGCCGGGGAGCCGTTGGTGAAGTGCGCGTAGCTCCTCACGATTGGCGTGCTTGGGTGTGAACCACTCCGGATACTGCATGAGCACCGCGCCCAGCTTGCCCGCCGAGTCCAGCGGCAGCAGGGCCTCGTGGAAGCGGCGCCACAGCTCGTCGACGGCGCTGCTGGACAGGTGGCCCCGGTAGACGCGCTGCGCCTCGCGATGCTTGGGGTCGATCTCGTCCTGCAGGTCCTCCGGGATCGCATTGCGCCGCGTCGGATGGCCCGTCAGCAGGCTGAAGGCCTTCACGTTGAAGACGAAGTCCGGAGGCGTCCGGTCGACCCACACGCCCGCCTGCTCCTGGCGTGGAATGAAGTAGTAGGACGAGTCCACTTCGACGATCGGGAACTGGGAGGCGTAGTAGCGCAGCCTCGCCTCGGCCGTGTTGGTGCCGGGCGGGTAGAAGCGCCCGGACTTGACCAGGGTCGGGTCGGTCCAGGACGCGGTGCCGATGCGTACCGCCGAGTTCTTGGCCATGGTCCGTACGGTAGCGCGGACCCCCGACCGACGCGCGGAGGCTCCGGCGCGGTGCTACTGTCCCCTGGTGAATCAACGTCTTTGTCCGCGCTGCGGGACTCCGGCCCAGCCAGGCGGAACGGTGTGCGAGCGCTGCGAGGAGCCGCTCGACGGCCCCGTGCCGGTCCGCTACAACCCGGCCGGACTGCCCCTGCCGAGCCCGATCCAGGGCCACGCCACTGTGCTCGTCGGCGTGATCGCGGCCGTGGCCCTGCTGGTGGTCGGGGCGTGGTTCCTCTACCACGGCGTCGGCCCCTTCCAGGCCACCCTGGTGAAGCGCACGGTCGAGGCCGGCGCCCCGGGTTCGCAGGTCACCGTGATCGACCTCCGCGTCCGCAACGACGGCAGCCGCAGCGGCCGCGCCCGGTGCCGGCTGAGCGGCGTCCAGCCCGACGGCTCGCTGGTGAACTCCGGCGTGCAGCTCACCCAGAACATCCCCGGCCACGGCGAGGTCATGGTCACCCTGCGCGCCGCCGGCATGAGCGACGCCCACGACGTCGACGCGAGCTGTAGCTGAGCCGCGCCGCCGGCTGACCCGGGCCCTCCCGGCCCAGGACAGCCTCGCCAGGACAGGGGCCCGCCCAGGCAGCCCGCCCCGGCCGGCCCCGGCCGGCCCCGCCCCGCCCCAGGGCGGCGCCCGCATGGCTCCTACGACCTGTCGGCGATGACCAGGCGGGCGTTGTCGCCGACGGCCAGCGAGCGCTTGCCGGCGAGCAGGTCCAGGAGCTCGGCGCCGACCAGGTTGCGGCGCCAGCCCTGCAGGGTGCGCACCTCCGGCTCCGGGCGGCCGCGGCGCACCGCGGAGACGACCCGCGCGAGGTCGCTGCGGGCGGCGATCAGCTCGTAGGCGAGGCCGGCGTCCAGCGCCCGCCCCCGCACCAGCGCCTCCGCCAGGGCGATCAGCGGCGTGTCCATGGGACTGGAGTCCAGGCGCTCGCCGTTCTCGAACTCGAGCGGCTCGGCCTCCATCCCGCGCCGCACCGCGGCCAGGATGGCCTCCCCGCGCCGTCGCAGGGTGGACGGCTGGATGCCGCGGATGCGCTCCAGCGCCTGCATGCTGGTGGGCCGGCGCTTGGCCGTCTCGACCAGCGACGCGTCGGCGAGCACCGAGCCGACCGGCCGGTCCTCGTCAGCCGCCGTGTGCTCCCGCCACGAGGCCAGCGCGGCGGCGATCGCCCGGGCGGACGCGCTGAGCTGGCCAACCTTGGGCAGGCGCTGCCACACCAGCTCGGGGTCGCGCACGTCGCTGGAGCCTTCCAGGCGCCGGCACTCCTCGCGCGCCCAGTCCAGCCGGCCGCTGGAGTCGAGCCGGCGTTCGAGCACGTCGGCCAGGGTGAGCAGGTGGACCACGTCGTCGCGGGCGTAGGCGGTCTGCTCGGCGGTGAGGGGGCGCACGTCCCAGCGGGTGAAGCTGGCCGACTTCGGCACGCGAAGTCCGAGCACGTCGGCCAGCAGGCCACCGTAGCTCGTCTGGGCGCCGAACCCGGCGAAGCCCGCCGCGACCTGGGTGTCGAACACGTTGCGGACCTCCGTCCGCCAGGTGCGCCGCAGCAGGGCCACGTCCTGGCGGCCGGCGTGCACGATCACCTCGACCCCCGGGTCCGCCAGCACCTCGGCCAGCGGGCTGGGGTCCATGCCCTCGTCCAGCGGGTCGACCAGCTCGACCTGGCCCTGCGGGATCCCCGCCGACGGCACCGGCGGCACGGCGATCCCCACCAGGCACAGCAGGGAGAGGTACCGCCCCTCCGACATGAACTCGGTATCGACCCCGAGACGCCCAGCCGCCCTGGCCTGGAAGGCCAGGGCGACCAGGTCACCGGGGGCGGCGGCTCCCCGCACCCCGGTCACCTGCGTCGTCGGTGAAGTCAGGTCAGCTCCCAGGTGTCGCCGGCGCGCAGCAGCTTGTCGAGGTCGCCGGCGCCCTGCTTGGCGGTGGCCCGCTCGAGCTGGTCGCCGAGCAGCTCGTCGTAGACCGGCCGCTCCACGTCCCGGAACACGCCGATCGGCGCCGGGCCGTCCGCGCCGTGCGAGAGCCGGCTCAGCATGAACGCCAGGCTCGGGTCCTGCCGGTGCGCGTCGTGGCGCAGCAGGGCGTCCTCGCCGACCTCGGCGACGTCGACCAGCTCGACCCGCCCGTCGCCGGTCAGGCGCACCCCGCGGCTGCCGTCGGCGCCGAAGCGGATCGGCTCGCCGTGCCGCAGCCGGATCTGGTTGTCGTCCCGGGTGTCGGGCTCCTTGAGCAGGTCGAAGGCCCCGTCGTTGAAGATGTTGCAGTTCTGGTAGATCTCGATGAACGCGGAGCCCTTGTGGTTGGCGGCCTGCGTCAGCACCTCGGTGAGGTGGCGCCGGTCGGAGTCGATCGAGCGGGCGACGAAGCTCGCCTCGGCGCCCAGCGCGACGCTGACCGGGTTGAACGGGTAGTCGACCGAGCCCATCGGAGTGGACTTGGTGATCTTGCCCAGCTCGCTGGTGGGGGAGTACTGCCCCTTGGTCAGCCCGTAGATCTGGTTGTTGAACAGCAGGATCCGCAGGTTGACGTTGCGGCGCAGCGCGTGGATCAGGTGGTTGCCCCCGATCGACAGCGCGTCCCCGTCACCGGTGATGACCCAGACCGACAGGTCGGGACGGGTCACCGACAGCCCGGTGGCGATCGCCGGGGCGCGGCCGTGGATCGAGTGCATCCCGTAGGTGTCCATGTAGTACGGGAAGCGCGAGGAGCAGCCGATGCCCGAGATGAACACGATCCGCTCGCGCGGGATCCCCAGCGAGGGCATGAATCCCTGCACCGCCGAGAGGATCGCGTAGTCCCCGCAGCCGGGGCACCAGCGCACCTCCTGGTCGCTCTTGAAGTCCTTGGCGGTCAGCTTGACGGCCGCCGCGCCGGCCGTGCGCTCGGCGACCTTGACGGAGCCGTTGCCGCTCTGACCGTTGCTCACGCTCATCGGTGGTTCGCTCCCTCGGTCAGCGCCGTCAATCCGGCGCCGTCGTACCGTGCGTCTCCCAGCTCGGCGAGATGCGGTTCGATCGCCTGGACCAGCTCCTCACCTTTGAAGGGCATCCCGGTGACGCGGTTGTAGCCGACCGCATCGACCAGGAACTCGGCCCGCAGCAGCTTGCGGAGCTGTCCGAGGTTCATCTCGGGGATCAGCACGCGGTCGTAGCGCCCGAGCACCTCGCGGGTGTTGGGCGGGAACGGGTTGAGGTTCCGCAGGTGCGCCTGGGCCACCTTGCCGCCACGGGCGCGCACCTGCCGCACCGCGGCGCCGATCGGGCCGTAGGTGGAGCCCCAGCCGAGCACCAGCAGCCGGGCGCCCTCCTGGTCGTCGACCTGCAGCGGCGGGATGTCGCGCGCGATGCCCGCCACCTTGGCCGCTCGCAGGTGGACCATCTTGTCGTGGTTCTCAGGGTCGTAGGAGATGTTGCCGCTGCCGTCGGCCTTCTCCAGACCGCCGATGCGGTGCTCGAGCCCGGGTGTCCCCGGCAGCGCCCACGGTCGCGCCAACGTCTCGGGGTCGCGCAGGTAGGGCCAGTACTCGCCGTCGTGGTTGGGCTCGGTGGCGAACTCCACCGGGATCTCGTCCAGCTCGTCGAGGCTGGGGATTCGCCACGGCTCCGAGCCGTTGGCCAGGTACCCGTCGGTCAGGACCACTACCGGCGTGCGGTAGGTCAGCGCGATGCGGGCCGCCTCGATGACCGTATGGAAGCAGTCGGCGGGCGTGGAGGCCGCCACCACCGGGATGGGCGCCTCGCCGTTGCGGCCGAACATCACCTGGAGCAGGTCGGACTGCTCGGTCTTGGTCGGCAGACCGGTCGAGGGGCCACCCCGCTGGATGTCGACGACCAGCAGCGGCAGCTCCAGCGCGACCGCCAGGCCCATGGTCTCGGCCTTGAGCGCGATCCCGGGGCCGCTGGAGGTGCACACCGCCAGCGAGCCGCCGAAGGCGGCGCCAAGGGCCGCCCCGACTGCGGCGATCTCGTCCTCGGCCTGGAAGGTGCGGGCGCCGAAGTTCTTGTGCTTGGACATCTCGTGCAGGATGTCCGAAGCGGGAGTGATCGGGTACGCGCCGAGGAACAGTGGCAGACCCGAGAGCCGGCTGGCCGCGAGCAGCCCGTAGGACAGCGCCAGATTGCCGGAAATGCGCCGATAGGTTCCGGGCGGCAGCTTCGCCGGCTTGATCTCATAGGAGACGGAAAATGCCTCGGTCGTCTCGCCGAAGTGGTAACCGGCCTTGAAGGCGGCGACGTTGGCCTTGGTGAGGACGGGACGCGCGGCGAATTTCCGCTCGAGGAAGCCGACCGTGCCCTCGATGGGGCGCGAGTACAGCCAGGACATCAATCCGAGGGCGAACATGTTCTTCGCCCGCTCGGCCTCTTTCTTGGAGATCTCGACGTCCTTGAGCGCCTCGAGCGTGAGGGTCGTCAGCGGGATCGCGTGCACCTGATAGTCGGTCACGGTGCCGTCGCCGAGCGGGTCGGAGGCGTAGCCGGCCTTCTCGAGGTTGCGGCTGGTGAACGCGTCGGTGTTGACGATCAGCGTGCCGCCCTTGGGCAGGTCTCGCAGGTTCACCTTGAGCGCGGCCGGGTTCATCGCCACCAGCACGTCGGGCGCGTCGCCCGGCGTGAGGATGTCGTGGTCGGCGAAGTGGAGCTGGAACCCGGAAACGCCAGGTAACGAGCCGGCGGGGGCGCGGATCTCCGCCGGGAAGTCCGGCAGGGTGGACAGATCGTTGCCGTAGGCGGCCGTCTCACTGGTGAAGCGGTCACCGGTGAGCTGCATTCCGTCACCGGAGTCGCCCGCGAAGCGAATGATCACACGATCCAGGACCTGGACCGGCTTGGTCATAACTCCTTCTTTCAATGTGTGGCTCGGCGATCGTGGCCTGTCGTCGTGCACGACACCGCCGGCCGGCACGCGTGCCTGACGGTGACGTGCACGACGACAGGCGCAGTTCCAAGAGCATATACCCCTGGGTCATAACGCCCGGGAAGCTGTCCCCAAGGGGGTGTCCGATACTACCGGGAGTGCCGCGTCCGCTCGGCGGGTAGGGGGCCTATGGGACGGCAGAGCGAGTCAAACGGCTGTGATCTGTCCTGAATGCGCGGGATCAAATCTACCGACATCTGCGAGGTGCGAGTGAGCCAGCCACCGACGTTCGATCCGGCCGACGCGCGCGTGCTGGTGGCGTTCGTCGGTGAGGACGACGAGCTCGACTACGTCACCGACACCGCCATGGAGCTGGCGCGCCGCAACCGGGCGCGGCTGATCCTCTACGACCGCGACGCCGCCTCGGCCTTCGCGGACCCGCTGCCCAACCAGTGGGCGTCGGCCGGCGAGCGGGAGCAGTACGGCGACCCGCTCTCCGAGGACGACCTGGTGCACCTGGGCCGCGAGCCGCTGGCCCGCAAGGTGGCGGCGGCGCGCAGGGCGGGCGTGGACGCGTGGGGATGGCTGCCGGAGCACCACGGGACCGACACGATGGTCGACTACGCCCGCGAGCAGGGCGCCGACCTGGTGCTGCTCCCCGAGGGCCTGGAGGAGCCCGGCCTGGCCGACCGGCTCAAGCGCGAGACCGTCGGCAAGGCCGTGGACGAGCTCGAGGAGACCGCGCGCGAAGGCGACGGCATCGCCGTGCTCCTGGTCCGCCCCGACCGTTCCACCGAGCTGGCCGCCGGCCGCCTCTAGGTCCGTCCCAGCGCCGCCGGCCCGCGCCGCCGGCCCGTAGGGCGGCCGCCTCCAGGTCTGCACCCGCGGCGGCGGTCCGCGCCGCCGGCCTGTGGGCCCAGCCAGGCCCGACGGGCCCCGGGCCCGGCCCGAGCTATCCCGCCAGAAGCGGGGCGAGCTGGGCGTCCAGACGGTCCTGGGTGAGCTCGCCGAGGACGCGGGTGGCCAGGGTGCCGTCCTTGCGCACGAACACCGTCTCGGGCAGCCCGATTGCCTTGAAGGCCGCGGCCACCTTGGCCCCCTGGTCGATCCCGACGGGCCAGGTGCCGCCGTGCTCGCGGACGAACGTGCGGGCGGCGCCGGCGCTGTCGTTGACCAGCACGCCCAGGACGACCAGCCCCTGCGGGCGGCGCTCGTCCAGGGTGCGCCGCAGCAGCGGGAACTCGCGGACGCACGGCCCGCACCAGGTCGCCCAGAAGTTCAGCAGCACGGGCTGGCCGCGATAGGCCGCCAGGTCGAGCGTGCGCCCGTCCAGCGTGGTGAGCCGAAACTTGGGAGCGGGGGTCGCCGGCGGGTAGCGCTGCACCATGGCCGAGTCGGTACCGAGGACCGCGGGGGCACCGCCGTCGCGCTCGTGCTGCCGCGCCCGGTCGACGGCCCACGCTCCCACCGGCAGGACCAGCGCGAGCACCAACAGGACGCCTAGCAGCAGGCGCCGCTCAGATGCCACATCCCGTTCCTAGAGGTAGTCACGGTGATAGGTGATGCCCTTTGGGCCGACCTGGATGACGGTGGCGCCGGCCTGGCCGGTGACGCGGCGGTTGTCGGGTGTCCGGAACGACCAGGTCCACTCCACGATCGCGCTGTCGCCGTCCACGCCCATGCGCTCGACCGCGAACACCAGGTTCCGGTGCCCTTTGAGCAGGTCGTTCAGGTACGCCCGAATGTCGTCGCGTCCCTCGTGCGGCGGGTTGGCGGGCTCGTAGTAGACAGCGTCGAGCGCGTAGGCCGCCGCGGCCCAGTCCGCGTCCCCGGCCTCGAAGGCCTCGCGGATCTGCTCGAAGTAGTTTGCGGGCCCAGGCGGCCCGGCCGGCTCCTCCACGGCCAGCGCGGCGTGCCCGCCGCCGTGCTCCGCGCCGTGGCCGGCGATCTTGGCGCGCGCGTCGGCCGAGGTCGCGCGGTACCAGACCACCGTCGCGGCCACGAACAGCAGCACGCCGAGCGAGATGACAATCGGGCCGAAGCCCTTGAACTTGTCCCTGTAGACGAAGCCCGCCAGCAGCAGCGCACCGGCCAGCGAGAAGATCGCGGGGGCGATGCTCGGCGGGATCACGTGGATGTTGCCGTGCTCGTCGCGCGCGCCCGTGGCGGGGTTGGCGGAGCCGGCAAGGCCCGTGTCGGGAGCGGCCTGGCGTCGCTTGTTGGCGGGGCTCACCGACCACAGCATCGTTCCGATGAACAGGCACGCGATGAAGAAGGCCAGCAGCAGGCCGACGCCGGCCATCTCCGGGTGACCCCAGTTCCACCCGAGGTAGGTGCCCCCGGCGATCAGGCCGAAGATCCCCATGATGATGAACAGACGGGCCGCGGCGATCACTGCATGGCTCCTTTGACGGTCACTTGAGGAGGAAGAACGTGCTGAACAGGCCGATCCACACGACGTCGACGAAGTGCCAGTAGTAGGAGGCCATCTCGACGGTGTCGTGGTAGCGGGCGGTGAACTGGCCGGAGCGGGCGCGCAGCAGCACGATCGAGATGAACGCGGCGCCGCCGAACACGTGCGCCCCGTGGAATCCGGTCATGGTATAGAAGAGCGACCCGTAGACGCCGCTGGAGAGCCGGAAGCCCTCGTGGGTGGCCAGGTTGTAGTAGTCGTTGCCCTGCATGGCCAGGAAGGTCAGGCCAAACAGCAGGGTGACCCCCAGCCAGCGAGCCAGCCATTTCTGGTCGCCCCTGCGGATGGCCCAGACCGCGAGCTGCATGAACACGCTGGAGGTGACCAGCACGGCGGTCGCCACGGCCGAGTAGCCCGTGTTCAGCTCCGGCGACCCCTGCGGCGGCCAGGTGGTGGCCGCCGCGCGGATGGTGAAGTAGGCGCCGAACAGCCCACCGAAGAACATCACCTCGGAGGCGATGAACAGCACCATCCCCAGCAGGGACGAGCTGATTCCGCCCGGCCGCTGCCCCGGAGCGTGGTCGCGGAGCGCCGTGTCGCTTGCTGCCATCGCTAGTGTGCTCCCGTGGTCGACGTGGTGGTCGCGTCGGCGTGCACCGCCAGCTCATCGGCGTGGTGCAGGTCGAACAGCGGTCGTTCGGAGTGGATCTCGGGCAGGCTGTCGAAGTTGTGCGGGGGCGGCGGCGAGGTGGTGGCCCACTCCAGGGTGTTGGCGTCCCAGGGGTTTTCCTCGTCGCGCGTCTTGCGCCGGAGGGTCATCACCACGTTGGCCAGGAACGGCGCTGTCGAGACGGCGATGATGTAGGCGCCGACCGTCTCGAGCTGGTTGATGCCGGTCCAGTCGTGCAGCGGCAGGTAGTCCTGGACGCGGCGCGGCATGCCGAGCAGCCCGAGGATGTGCATCGGGAAGAAGGTCAGGTTGAACCCGATCATCTGCAGCCAGAAGTGCAGCTTGCCGAGCCCTTCGCCGAGCTTGCGGCCACTGAACTTCGGGAACCAGTAGTAGAAGCCCGCATACACGGCGAAGACGCTGCCGCCGAACAGCACGTAGTGGAGGTGGGCGATCACCCAGTAGGTGTCGTGCAGCGCGAAGTCCACCGGCGGTGAGGCCAGGAAGACGCCGTCGATGCCGCCGATCAGGAACATCGACAGGAACCCCACCGCGAACAGCATGGGCGTGTTGAAGGTCAGCTTGCCCTTCCACATGGTCGAGATCCAGTTGAAGAACTTGACCCCGGTGGGCACGGCGATGAGGAAGGTCATCAGGCTGAAGAACGGCAGCAGCACCGTGCCGGTGGCGAACATGTGGTGCGCCCAGACGCTGAACCCGAGCGCGCCGATGCCGGCGGTGGCGAACACGAACGCCTTGTAGCCGAACAGCGGCTTTCGCGAGAACACCGGCAGGATCTCGGAGACGATGCCCATGCCTGGCAGCACCATCACGTACACCGCCGGGTGCGAGTAGAACCAGAAGACGTTCTGCCACATCACCGCGATGCCGCCCTTGGCCGGCTCGAAGAACGATCCGCCGAGGTTGCGGTCGATCAGCAGCATCACCAGGGCGCTGGCGAACACCGGCGTGGCCAGCAGCACCAGCAGCTGGGTCACCAGCACGGTCCAGCAGAACATCGGCATCCGGAACATGGTCATGCCGGGCGCGCGCATGTTGAAGATCGTGGTGATGAAGTTCACCGCTCCGAGGATCGACGAGGTCCCGATCAGCAGCAGGGCGACGATCCACAGGTCGGCGCCGATACCGCCGCTGGCGGGGCCGGTGCATCCCTGCTCCGAGAGCGGCGGGTACTCGGTCCAGCCTGCGCAGGCGCTGCCGCCGACCAGGTAGCCCGAGTACAGGATCACGCCGCCCAGCGGCAGCATCCAGAACGACAGCGCGTTGACCCGCGGGAAGGCCATGTCCAGCGCGCCGATCTGCAGCGGCACGATGTAGTTGGCGAAGCCGGCGAGGATCGGGATCACGAACAGGAAGATCATCGTGGTCCCGTGCATGGTGAACAGCTCGTTGTACTGCTGCTCGTTGAAGAACTGCGTCCCCGGCTCGGCCAGCTCGGTGCGGATGAACATGGCCAGCAGCCCGGCCACCGCGAAGAAGATGTACGAATTGACCAGGTACATGATCCCGATCTTCTTGTGGTCGGTGGTGGTGAGCCACTCCCAGATCGGGTGACGCTGGTAGCCGATCGCCGGTGAGCCCGAGGGCGCTGCCTCTGGCCTGACTTCAGTGATCGCCATCGGTACTCCTTGTTGCCCTGGTCGAGGTGGAGCGCTACTTGACGACGAGCGTTCCTGTCATAGATTCCGGGTGCGCGTCGCAGTGGAAGTAATATCTACCGGACGGGAGCGCCGGGACGCGGTAGGTGGTGCTGGCCGGGCCCGTGATCAGGTCGGCGGGCCCAGTGGCGCCCCCAAGGCGCTTGCTGGCGGTTTTGTCCGTATAGATCTCCACGTTGTGTGGCACGCCCGCGTCCTGGTTGTTGAAGGTCAGGGTGAACGGCTTGTTGGCCGGCTCCGCCAGGCAGTCCTTGTCGAAGGCGGTGTTCTTGGCGGCGATCTGGCCCGGGGTGGTGTCCTCCGGGCACCCGCTGGCCAGCTTCTTCTTCTGGTCGGTCAGCCAGGCGTCGTACTCCGCCCGCGACACGGCATGGATGTAGAAGTGCATCTGGCCGTGGGCGAGGCCGCAGAACTGCGCGCACTGACCGTGGTAGACGCCCGGCTTGGAGATGGTGATCTGGAAGCTGTTGGTATGGCCCGGGATCAGGTCGCGCTTGAAGAGGAACTCCGGGATGTACAGCGAGTGGATGACGTCCTTGGACTGCTCGTTGAAGTGGATCGTCTCGCCGACGGGCAAGTAGACCTGCGGCGGCTTGGTGGTCGTCCCCTTGACCGAGAGGTCCTGCGGCGGCTGGCCCTTCTCCACCTGGACCTTCTCGCCGGCGTATGTGAACTCCCACTGCCACTGGAAACCGGTGACGTTGACGGTCACCGCCGGGTCGGACGCCTCGGCGTCGACTTTGCTGATCACCTGGTAGCTGAGCACGAACAGCACCGCCACGATGATCAGCGGCCCCAGCGTCCAGCCGAACTCGAGCAGGTTGTTGCCGTGGAACTGCGGCGGCAGCGCGTCGTCCCTGCGCCGGTAGCGCAGCACCGCCCACAGGATCAGGCCCTCGACCAGGACGAAGATCACGGTGGCGACCACGAACAGGATCATGTACAGGTGGTGGACCGGCTTGGCCTGCTCGGTCGCGCCCGTGAACGACCCGCCGGCGCATCCGGCCAGCAGCAGGGTGCCGCCAAGGGCCAGCGCGACGCCCCTGACCCTGGAACCTGTCGCTTCCTCCTGCCACCTGCGCATCTCGACTAGGTCGCCTCGCTTCCTGGGTCTTCTTGAATGGCCGCCCGGCGGGACGATCGGCAAGCGGGCTGGCCAAGACTTGAGTGAATGTATCGGTGCTCGGGGTGGCCTACAAGTCGAACGGGGCCCTTGTGAACAAGCGCTTGAGCTGCTCGTTTGCCCTCTGGAGGGCGCTGGGCGACCCGGCGGGAGCTAGCCCTGGACATGGATCACGGCGTCCACCGCCATCGCCAGGAACAGCAGGGCGAGGTACTGGTTCGAGAAGCTGAACAGGCCGATGGCGCGCTTGCCCGAGACGTCCCGTGCCAGCGCGACCGCGCGCCAGACGAACATGCCGCCGAGCGCCAGCGCCGCCACCAGGTAGATGACGCCCATCTGCCCCGCCGGGTACATCAACAGCGTCACCGCCACCAGCAGCAGCGTGTAATAGAGGATCTGGTGGCTGGTCTCCTTGGGCCCGCGCACCACCGGGAGCATCGGCACGCCGGCGGCCTCGTAGTCCTCGCGGTAGCGCAGCGAGAGCGCCCAGAAGTGGGGCGGTGTCCAGTAGAAGATGATCGCGAACAGCACCAGTGCGGGCAGCTCGACCCTCCCGGTGACCGCGCTCCAGCCGACCAGCACTGGGACCGCGCCGGCGGCCCCGCCGATGACGATGTTCTGGGTGCTGCGGCGCTTGAGCCCCAGCGTGTAGACGAACACGTAGAACAGGATCGCGGCCGTGGCCAGCGAGGCCGACAGCAGGTTCACGGTGGCCCAGAGCCACACGAACCCCGCCACCCCCAGCGCCAGCCCGAACCGCAGCGCGTCCTCCGGCGCCACCTGGTGGGCCGGCAGCGGCCGCCGCCGGGTGCGCCGCATCCGCTCGTCGATGTCGCGGTCCAGGTAGCAGTTGATGACGTTGGCGCTGGCGGCCGACAGCGAGCCGCCGAACAGGGTGGTCAGGATCAGCCACGGCGAGGGGACGCCCCGCTTGGCCAGGAACATCGTGGGCACGGTGGTGATCAGCAGCAGCTCGATGATGCGCGGCTTGGTGAGCTGGAAGTAGGTGGTCAGCGATTCCCTGGCGGTGCGGGCGGCGGTCGGGGCCGGCTCCGCCGGGTCGCGCTCGGCGGTGCCGGCGAAGCGGTCGGCGTGCAGGACCAGCGCGAACATGGTGCCCCACAGGAGGCTGCCGACCGCCAGGTGAGGGACGACCGTGAGCGCCGACAGGCGGTCGGCGACGTTGGCCACGCCCAGAACGATCTGCACGAGCACCAGCCCCGCCGCGTAGCCCGCCAGCCGCGTGATGGTGGGGTGGGCGCGCTGGGTCATGCGCGCCCTGGCATAGATCGAGATCACCACGATGCCGACGATCGTCGCCAGCAGGCGGTGGGCGAACTGCAGCTGTGTGGCGGACAGGCCGAGGTTGGGCACCAGCACGCCGGCGGGGTAGGCGAGCCCGGCGTCGTGGCCGGTCACCGTCGATCCCACCAGCATCTGCGCGTAGGTCAGGCCGGCGCCCGCCATCGCCAGCCGTGTGAACCGCCGCGACCGTCCAGGACCCCCCGCAGGGCCCCACCTGGACCGGAAGGTGATGAACTCCAGCAGCGCCACCAGCGCGAGCGCCGTGGCCAGGTGCAGGGTCACCGACTCGGCCTCCAGCTTGGCCCACACTACGATGGCGCCGAGCACGGCCTGGGAGATCACCATCGCCAGTGCGCCGATCGAGGCCCAGCGGATGGCCCGCGACTGGCTGGTGGTCCACGCCACCACCACGGTGAGCGCGACCAGCACGATCACCACCGCGGCCACCAGCCGGTGGGAGTGCTCGATCCAGGCGTGCAGGTTCGGCGGCGGCGTCAGTTTGCCGAAGCATCGTGGCCAATCCGGGCAGCCGAGCCCGGAGTCGGTCGCCCGGACCAGCCCCCCGACGGCGATCAGCAGGAACGTGGCCGTCGTCGTGGCGACAGCGAGGCGCTGGAAGCGGGTCACCAATCCTCCTGGGCTGCTGAAAGGCGACCTGATGCTAACCGCGCCCCGGCAAACCCTCAACCGATACGCGCAGCTTGTGGATGACCGTCCCCGGTCCAGGGGACCCGGTCCCTCGGGGTACCCGTCGGGAGCACCCCCTCGGGGTTCCCCCGGCCCTCGGGTTCCCCGAACCGCTCCGTCCTCAGACGTCGTCCAGCGAATAGCCTCCGGACTGGGCCGGCGGGCCGCCCTCCTGCCCCGGGCCCTGGGTGCTCTCGCCGGGGCCCTGTGCCGTCTCTCCAGAGCCAGGCCCGCCGGCTCCGGGCCCCTGCGCGCCTGCCCCGGGTCCTTGGGCGCCTGCCCCAGGCCCGGGTCCTTGGGCGCCTGCCCCAGGCCCGGCCCCTTGCGCGCCTGCCCCGGGCCCGGCGGGCCCGGGCCGGCCGGGGCTGGCCAGCGCCGCCTCGATCGAGGCCATCTCCGCGGAGATGCGCTCGACCTCGAGCTCGTCCAGCGGCCGGCCACCGCGCCGCGACCGGTAGACGAGCAGGCCGAGGTCGCGCGCGAGCTGGTTGAAGTGCCGTTGCTGCTGGAGCTCATCGATACGCTCACGGACCTGGTCGAGCCCCTGCTCGATCTGGCGGGTGGCCTGCTCCGCGAGCTGCCTGGCGTCATTCAGGAACGCCATCTGCGCCTCCTTGCTGGTGCGTTGCGGGCTTGGTGCCGTCGGACGGCGACGGGACGCTGCGCAGCAGGACCACGCCGTCGCCGCTCAGCGTCGCCAGGCTCGGGCGGCCGCCGCCGAGCAGCAGCGCCAGCAGCTCGTCCGAGCCGATCGCCTTGCGGCGCGGCTCGATGCGGACACCCTGCTGGATCGCCACCAGCCGCTCCGGGTCGACCTCCACCGCGCCGCCGTAGCGGGCGAGATCCAGCTCGACCAGGCCGCCGGCGCCGGTGACGAAGGCCGAGCCGTCGCCGTCCATGCGCTCCAGCCCGCTCGGGCCCTGCGGGGAACGGGACCCGGCCGGCTGGCTCGGGGCGGGGCCGAGCCCGACGGTCCGCTCGGCGGCCACCAGCGAGCCGCGCGCGACCAGCCAGCCGCGGTCGCGCTCCACCTGCAGCTCCTGGATCGGGCCGCCAGCGTCGCCGGCGAAGGCGACCAGCCCGCTGGAGCCGGTGGCGGCGAAATATGGGAGCGCGGCCGCGTCGCCGGCGAGCCGCCGCCTGCCGGCGGAGATGGCCGTGGCCAGCGCCCGGTCCAGCAGGCCGCCGCCCTCGCCGCCGGGGCCGATCATGCGCGCCTGCACGGCGACGTTGGGGGTTTTCCACACGAAGCGGCCCGGCTGGCACCAGACCGCCTGTCCCGCGTCGAGCTGCACTACCAGGAGCTGCCCCGAGCTCACCAGCTTGTGCGCGATCATGGCGCCCTCCCGTTCTGGCCCGGCTCCGACGCTACCGCCCCGGCCGGCCTTCGGCAACGACGTCGAGCCGTTGCTACCCTGAGCCGGGAGCTCATGCAAGCGCCCAGCGAAGACTTCCCGAACGCGAGCTCGGGTTCGGCGATCCCGCTCCCGGTCCATGGCCCGGAGTCGCGCACCGCCGGTGGACGCCTGGCCTCGTGGGTCTTCGACCTGCCCGTCGTCGAGCTGCGCGCGGGTTACCGGGCGGCGGTGTACTTCGACCGGGCGCGGCGGATCCTGCAGGCCGAGCGCGACGACACCGAGGTCACCATCCAGGTCTTCCAGCGCAACGACGGCGTTGTGGCCTGCGGGATCGACGAGGCGCTGGCCGTGCTGGCGCTGGGCGTGGGCGAGTCGGTCGACCAGGCCGCCGCCGACCGCGCCTTCGCCGACTACCTCAACGCCCGCAACCAGGCCCGCCGCTCCCGGCTGGCCGGCGGCCCCGACTACCTCAAAGCCGTGCGCGCCCAGGTCGAGGCGGAGGTCGCCTTCGACCGTCTGTGGCGTCCGGCCGAGGCGGAGGTCCGCGTGCGGGCACTGCGGGACGGGGCCCGGGTGGCGGCCTGGCAGCCGGTCGTGGAGATCACCGCGCCCTACCGCCTGGTCGCCCACCTCGAGAGCGTCTACCTGGGCGTGCTCGCGCGCCGCTCGCTGGTGGCCACCAACGTGGCCCAGGTGGTGAGCGCGGCCCGTGACAAGCCGGTGCTGTTCTTCGCGGACCGCTTCGACCACTGGGCGACCCAGGGCGGCGACGGCTACGCGGCCTTCGTCGGCGGCGCGCAGGGCGTGGCCACCGACGCCCAGGCCGCCTGGTGGGGGGAGCGCGGGCTCGGCACCATCCCGCACGCGCTGATCGCCGTGTTCAACGGCGACACCGTCGCGGCCACCGCCGCGTTCGCCAGGCAGATGCCCAACGTCCCGCTGATCGCCCTGGTGGACTTCGACAACGACTCGGTGGCGACCTCGCTGGCGTGCGCGCGAGCGTTCGGCGACCGGCTCTGGGGGGTACGCCTGGACACCTCGAACATGATGGTCGACCGCTCGCTCTGGAACGAGATGGGAGATTTCGTCCCCACCGGCGTCAACCCGCGGCTGGTCTGGAAGGTCCGGCAGGCGCTGGACGCCGAGGGCTTCGGGCACATCCGTGTGATCGTCTCCGGCGGCTTCAACGCGGGGCGGATCGCCGAGTTCGAGACCGGCGGCGTCCCGGTCGACTCCTACGCGGTCGGGTCGTCGCTGCTCAAGGGCGAGTGCGACTACACGGCCGACGTGGTGCTCCGCGAGGGCAGGCCGTGCGCCAAGGCCGGCCGCCGCTACCGGCCGTCGGATCTGCTCGAGCACGTCGACCTGGTCATGCACGACGGCCGCCGCCGTGCCGATGATGGGAATGCCGGGACCGCCGACCAGACCGGCTCGGCCGGTACGAGCGCACTCGGGTAGGCTGCGAACGGGTCCGGCACCGGTCCACGACGGCGCGCCAACGACATTGAGGAGGCACCACCTGATGCAGCTCCGCAACCTCGGCAGCCACGGGCCGGCGCTCTCGGTCGTGGGCGTCGGCGCCTGGGCGATCGGTGGCCCGGGACCGTTCGGCTGGGGGCCTCAGGACGACGACGAGTCCATCGCGGCCCTGCATCGCGCCTTCGACTCCGGCGTCAACTGGGTGGACACCGCGGCGGTCTACGGCCTCGGCCACTCCGAGGAGGTCGTCGGCCAGGTGGTGCGCGAGCGCGGCGAGGGCGTGCTGGTGTTCACCAAGTGCGGGCTGAACTGGTACGGCGGCAACGAGCGCTCGCCAGTCAACGACCTGCGGCCGGCGTCGATCCGCTTCGAGCTGGACCAGAGCCTCAAGCGGCTGGGCCGCGACCACGTCGACCTGTACCAGTTCCACCGGCCCGACACGTCCACCGGCACCCCGGTGGAGGAATCGTGGCTCACCATGAGTGAGCTGGTCGACGAGGGCAAGGTCCGCTGGATCGGCGTCTCCAATTTCACCGTCGAGCTGCTGGAGCGCTGCGAGCGCATCCGTCACGTCGACTCGTCGCAGCCGCCGATCAGCCTGATCGACCGCCGTGCCCTGCGCGACCTGGTGCCGTGGTGCCAGGCGCACGGTACCGGCGTGCTCGCCTACAGCCCGCTCCAGTCGGGCCTGCTCAGCGGCTCCTTCGACGCGGAGCGGGCGGCCGGCCTGCCGGCCGACGACTGGCGCCGCTCCAGCCGCGACTTCCGGCAGCCGGCCCTGGACGCCATCCTCGCGCTCGCCGAGCGGCTGCGGCCGATCGCCAAGCGCCACGGCGTCGAGGTCGCCGCCGTGGCGGTCGCCTGGGTGCTCGAGCAGCCCGGCGTGACCGCCGCGATCGTCGGCGCGCGCCGGCCCTCCCAGCTCGAGGCGTGGCTGCCCGCCGGCAGCCTGCGCCTGGCCGCCAGGGACCTCGAGGAGATCGCCGCGGCCATCGAGGAGACCGGCGCGGGCAGGGAGTAATCCGAGCGCCCGGGCGGCCCGCCCTCCCTCCAGCGCGACACGGCACCGGGAACCCGATCATGCCCGCAGAGATGCGACAAGGCCACGGTGGCTCCGCGGCCTTGTCGTCGACGTCGTCGCTCGGGCAGAGCCGACCACGCGTTGTCCGTCCCCGGGTGATGGCGGTCCGGCTGCGGCCCGCTGACGACAAGCCGCCGGAGAAGTACCCGGCCCGCCCGCGCCCCACGGCAGGGAACGGAGTTGGGGCGATCTGGGTAGACCCTAGTCCACAGTGTCTAGTTATCTCAAGTGGATACTCTACTGAGTGGGCGGTGCCGCGCCAAGGCTACGGTTTTTCCTGTTGACCTTCGTGGTCGAGCGGGACACGCTGCAAATCGGGTCGGGACTTGAGGTGGTGACGCCGATGTGAAGCCGGTGGCGGTCACGATGCGGATCCCCGCTCGTGGCCAGACGCCAGGGTGAAGGCCACGTCAAGGAGTTGGTGCATGCCTCGAGCCACCCGCAGGACCAGCCCCACCGTCCCGCTCCGCACCTACGTACTGGACACCAACGTGCTGATCGCCGACCCGGAGGCGCCGGGCCGGTTCGAGGAGCACGACGTGGTGGTCCCGCTGACGGTGGTCGAGGAGCTGGACAAGCTCAAGACCCGGCCGGACGAGACCGGCGCGTCCGCGCGGCGCGCGATCCGGGGGCTCGAGGCGCTGCGGGAGCGTGGCAACTTGTCGGAGGGCGTCGGCCTGCCAGGTGGCGGGCGCATCTGGGTCGAGGTGAACCACACCGGCCGGCTGAGCCTGCCCGAGGGCCTCGCACACGATTCTGACGACAACCGCATCCTGGCCACCACCGCCAATCTGGCCAAGGAGCTGGGCGACGAGCGCGCCGTCGTGCTCGTCTCCAAGGACGCCAGCCTGCGCATCAAGGCCGAGGCGCTGAAGCTGGCCGCCGAGGAGTACCGCCACGAGCGCGTCGCCATCGAGGAGGGCTACCTCGGCGTCGCCACCCTGGAGGTCCCCGGCGAGGTCGTCGATGCGCTCTACGCGGACCGCGGCGGCCAGATCACCCCCGAGCAGCCGCTGTGCGCCAACCAGTTCGTGGTGCTGCGCTCCGGCAGCCAGAGCGCGCTCGGGCAGGTGCGCACCAGCGTGGCGGCGGGCGAGCCGGTCGAGGTCGCGCTGGTCCACGACGCGCCGGAGACCTTCGGGGTGCGCGCCCGCTCCAAGGAGCAGCACTTCGCCCTGCACCTGCTGCGCGATCCCGCGATCCCGCTGGTGTCGCTGGCTGGCAACGCCGGCACCGGCAAGACCTACCTGGCCGTGGCCGCCGGGCTGGACGCCACCATGGAGCGGGGCGAGTACGACCGCGTGCTGGTGTTCCGGCCGGTGGTGCCGGTCGGGCGCCAGGACCTCGGTTTCCTCCCCGGCGACGTCGACGAGAAGATCTCCCCCTGGATGAAGGCCATCCACGACACCATGGCGCAGCTCTTCCGGGGCTCCCACGACGCCGACCGGCGCGAGAGCTACACCCAGGACCTGGTCCAGGGCCTGCTGGACGACGGCACCGTGCAGTTGGAGCCGCTCACCTTCATCCGGGGTCGCACTTTCGTGCGGACCTTTGCCATCCTGGACGAGGCGCAGAACGTCGAGTACGGCGTGCTGCGCTCGCTGGCGAGCCGGCTCGGGGAGGGGTCCAAGCTGGTGCTGTGCCATGACACCACGCAGGTCGACCACCCGTACGTCGACCCGGAATCCGGCGTCGCCGCGCTGATCGAACGGCTCAAGGGCGAGCCGCTGTTCGGGCACGTCACCCTGCTCAAGGGCGAGCGCAGCCCGGTCGCGGAGCTGGTCGCCCGCAGGCTGTGACCCGAGGAGGAATGCAGCATGACCGACGATGACAGGCCGAGCGAGGTCGACAGGCGGCTCCTGGAGCGGGCGGAGCTGGCGCTCACCCAGCTCCACACCCAGTTCGGGCTCAGCACCGAGCAGTCGGCGACACTGACCGCCGTCCGCCTGCGGCTCGAGGGCAAGACGCGCGCCTCGCTGGAGGACCTGCTCGACGCCGGCAAGGACCTCGGCGGCAAGGACCCGCTGGCCGAGGCGCTCGCCCGGCGGTCCCGCAAGCCCTCGTTCGACGACGCCCTCTCCGAAGCCGAGGGCAAGCACAAGCCCAGCCTCGACGACCTGCTCTGATCGGGGCGGCCCCGGCCGCTGGCTCGCCCGGCCCGCCGGCCGCCAGCCCGATCGCGGCGGCTAGCCGCCGGGGGAGGGGCCGGGGAACCAGCGGGCGCGGAAGGGGAAGAGGTAGGTGTCGGTGACCAGGTTGAGGATCCGCCTCGCCTGGTCGAAGCGCTCGGCCACCTCGTCCATCACCCGCAGCGGCGCCGTGCGCACCGGCGCGCTCTGGTAGGCGAGCCGGTACCAGCGGCGGCCGAGCCGCTCCAGCAGCGCGACGCCTCCCGACCCCAACGTGCGCCCTGCCATCGACCCCGCCCGCTCCGCCTCGGCGCCTTCCAGGCCGGCGTGCCGCAGCAGCCGCTGCGCGTCGACGGGCGCGAACGCCCGCGTGGCGGTGTGGTCCGGGAACACCCCGGTCAGGAACAGCGCCAGGTCCCCGAGGCGGCGGTAGATGCCGACGCGCTCGCCCTCCGGCACCACGTCCAGCAGCGCCGCCAGGCGGACCGGGTCGAGCTCGCTGAAGCGCTGCCGCCGCCAGCCCCGCCGCGTCTGCACCAGCACGCTGCCGCTGGCCACGTGCACATACGAAGCCAGCAGCTCCGCGAGGAACAGCCGGCGCGCGGGCGCCGCCAGGAAGTCGCGCAGGCTGCCCGCGTCGAAGACCGGCAGCCGCCGCCGAGGGCCCGCCCACTCGCCGACGAACGCCGCCTCGCGCAGGTCCTCCGCCCCGCGCTGGATCGCCACCGCGAACACCAGGAACGGCGAGGCGCGCAGCAACGGGTCGGCCCGGCCGGGCGCGCCGAACACCGTCTCGAAGGTGCGCTGGTCGTCGAGCAGCCGCTCGACCACCGCCGGATCGGCCCGCAGCCGCCCGGCCGGCAAGCTCCCGGCGGCGGAACCCAGGAGCGCGAGATCGGCGTCGCTCAGATGCTCGAGGTAGCCACCGGCCGCCTGCCAGGCGCCACCTTCGAGTGTGCTCATGCATCGAAGCTACCACCGCCGCCAAGCACCCCGGCCCCAACCGGTCTCGCCGTCTCAATTCGCTGCTCGGTCTGTCGATGGTTACCGAGGATGGACACCGAATCCGCGGCCGGTCTGGAAGGGGCGCTCGAGCGAGACGAGCTCGTCGTGCTCTACCAGCCGATCGTCGACCTGGGCACACTCCGCATGGTGGCGGCGGAGGCGCTGCTGCGCTGGGACCACCCCGCGCGCGGCCTGCTGCCGCCCGCCGAGTTCATCCCCGCCGCCGAGTCCTCCGGGCTGATCGTCCCCATCGGCGCGTGGACGCTGCGCGAGGCGTGCCAGCGTTGCGTCGCCTGGCGGGCGCGCCTTCCGGGCGGCTCGCTCATGGGCGTGGCCGTCAATGTCTCCGGCCGCCAGCTGCGCGCTCCCGGTTTCGTGGGCCACGTCCGCGAGGCGCTCGACCGCTCCGGCCTGGAGGCGCGCGCCCTGCTGCTGGAGCTCACCGAGACCCTGCTGCTCGAGCAGAAGGTGGTCGGCGCCACCCTCGAGCAGCTCAAGGACCTCGGTGTGCGGCTGGCCGTCGACGACTTCGGCACCGGACACTCGTCGCTGGAATACCTGGCGCGCTTCCCGCTGGACGTCCTCAAGGTCGACCGCTCCTATGTCGCCCTCCTCGACGGGCACGTCGCCCGGCCCGCGTCCCGCGCGGCGGCGCTGGTTCGCGGGATCCTGCTGCTCGGACACTCGCTCGGCCTGCGGACCGTCGCCGAGGGCGTGGCCACCCCGGCGCAGCTCCGCCTGCTCCGCAAGCTCGGCTGCCAGCTCGGTCAGGGCCGTCTGTTCGACGCGCCGCTGGACGCCGCCTCGCTGGAAGCGCGCTTGGGCGCGCGCCTGGGCCCCATCCGCTGATGACCGTGCTCACGGCTGCCCCAGCCCCTCCCGGACGGCCCAGGCCGCGATCTCGGCGCGTGACGACATCCCGAGCTTGGTCAGGATGTTGGAGACGTGCACCGAGGCGGTCTTCGGCGAGATGTACAACCGCCTGGCCAGCTCGCTGTTGCTCAGGCCTCCGGTCAGCAGCGCCGCGACCTCGCGCTCGCGGGGCGTGAGCGCCTCGGGCCCGTCGGCCTCGGACCCGGCGCCGAGCCGTCGCAGCAGCGCCTCGGCCTCGGCCCGGCGCCACCCGGGCCAGCGGTCCAGCAGCCGAACGGCCGCCTCGGCGTGCTCGCGTGCCTCGTCGTAGCGGCGCAGCGCCAGCAGGCAGCGCGCGATGCCCTGCTGGACGTCGGCGACAGCCACCGGCTCGCGGCGGCGGCTCCGCTCGACCAGCGCCTCGCGGTAGCAGGCCAGCGCCCGCTCGGGCTCGCCGTCGGCCTCCAGCGCGGCACCCTCCAGGTGCGGCGCCCAGGCCGGATCGACGTGGTGCGGCGCGGCGCGCTCCGGCCGGCCGCCTGGGCTCACCATGTCACGCAGGCGCCGGACCTCGTCAGGGTCCAGCCCCGCCCGCAAGGCCTCGCGCAGGGTCCGGAACCAGATGACGAAGCTCCTGGCGCGAGCCGCCTCGTCACTGGAGACCAGGTCCGCCATGCTCCGCAGCAGTCGCGCCGACTCGTCGCGGCGGCCGGTCCGCAGCGCGACCCGCACCTCGGCGGCCAGCGACGCGACACGTCGCTCCGGGTCGCTGGAGGCCAGCGGGCTGCCGCTGGCCCGGGCGATCAGCCGCGCCGCCTCCTGCGTGTCGCCCGACTCCAGCGCCAGCTCGGCGCCGGTCATCATCGCCCAGAACATCTGCGGCGAGCTCAGCGGACCCCCGGTCAGGTGCTGGCGGTCCATGATCGCCCTGGCGCCGATCAGGTCCCCGTCGGCCTCGAGCAGGATGGCGGCGCGCATCTCCTCGACATAGCCCAGCCAGTCGTACCAGCCGGACCGTTCGGCGGTGGCCGCCATACGGTTCACCAGGTCGCGGACCCGCTCGACGGGCCAGACCATCTCCATCGTCACGGTCAGGTTGTTGTAGGTGCGCAGCACCGCCAGCCAGTCGCCCTGGGTCTCGGCCTCCTCGGCCTCCCGCAGTGCCTGTTCCAGCAGGGCGACGCCCTCCTCCCACCGATCGGGCAGCTCGAGCAGGGCCGAGCCCTTGTTGACCAGGATGGCGCCATGGGCGCCGGCGGCGCCGACCTCTTCGGCGAGCGCGAGCGCCCGGTCCGCCCACTGGATCGCCGCCTCGGGGCGGGACGCGAGGTACTCGGCCTCGGCGGTGAGATTGAAGACCAGGACCTGCTCCTCGGACGGGCCGAGCCGCTCGGCCACGGCCAGCGCCTCCCTGGCCGCGCGGCGGTGCGCCTCGATCTGCCCCATCTCCCAGCGCAGGCGCGCCAGCAGCCGCAGCGCGCGGGCCAGGTCGGCGTCCTGGCCGGCCCTGGAGGCCAGCTCCCGCCATCGCTCCGCCCGCTCGGCCGCCTGCTCGCGCAGCCCGACCGACCAGGCGGCACGCACCGCCAGCTCGAGCAGCTCGACGTCGGCCTCCGCCTCCTCCAGGGCGAGCTCGGCCAGGTGCAGCGCCTGGAAGGTGGAGCCCGTGCGAAGGTACTGGCGGGCACCGGCGCGTGCGGCCTCGGCCGTCTCCTCCCAGCGGCCGGCGCCGGCCGCGTGGTGCGCCAGCGCCGACCAGTCGTCGCTGCCGAGCTCGCGCAGGCTCGCCAGGGCCTTCTCGTGCAGGCGGCGGCGCTCGCGCCCCAGCAGGCGCCCCGCCACCGCCTCGCGCGTGAGTGCGTGGCGGAAGGAGAAGATGTCGGCGTCCTCCTCGACCACCAGGCCACGGCCCACCAGCGCGCGCAGCACCGCGATCAGCTCGGCCTCGCCGCTGCCGGTGACCGCCGCCAGCAGGTCGAAGGGGATGCGCTGGCCGAGCACCGCGGCGGCGTCGACCACCCGGCGCTGCTCGGCGTCGAGCCCGTCGAGGTGGCGCAGCAGCGCCTCGGTCAGGTTGGCGGGCAACGGCAGGGACGGCAGCTCCTCCGGCGGGGCGCTGCCGGCCGCGACCAGCAGCTCCTCGAGGAAGAACGGGTTCCCGGCGGTGCGCCGGTGCAGGGCGTGGGCGACCGTGGCGGGCACCGGCCGGCGGTAGACGGCGCCGAGCAGCTCGCTCACCTCGCCGCGGCGCAGCAGCTCCAGGACCACGTGCTCGACCGACCGGCGCCGCTCCAGCTCGGCGAGCAGATCGGTGAGGCCGTGGTCGAGCGCCTCGGTGCGGTAGCTGCCGACCAGCAGGATCGGCAGGTCCGGGGTGCTGGCCAGGCGGCCGAACAGGCTGAGGCTCTCGGGATCGGCCCAGTGGAGGTCCTCGAACACCACTACGCCGGGACCGGGTGCGGTCAGGTGCCGGACCAGGTCGACCGCCCCGCGCAGCAGCGCCTCCGAGGGGAAGGTGCGCTCCGGCGCGGCGTGGCCGGCCGCCGGCTGGAGCTCGGGTTCGGGCGCGGCCAGGGCCGGCGCCACCGGGGCGAGCAGCAGCCGCAGCGCCTGCTCGCGCGTTGCCAGCGGCTCCGGCGGCCTGGTCCAGCCGGCCACGAACGGCGCCACCGCCTCCAGCAGGAGCTGGTAGGGCCGGCCCGGGCCGCCCTGCTCGGCCTGGCCGGCCAGCACCACCGCCCCGTCGGGCAGGCCGGTGAGCAGCTCCTGCACGAGCCGTGTCTTGCCCACGCCGGCCTCGCCGCCCACCAGCGCGACCTGCGGCTCGCCGGTCCGCTGCAGCAGCCGTTCCAGGCGCGCCAGCTCCATGCCGCGCCCCACCATCACCGGGCTCAGGCCCGTTCGACTCACCAGCATGCCGACGACACTATCCGCGATGCCGGACATCGTGCCCACCGTTATCCACACCCCCTCTCCTCGGGGCCAGCGTGACCATCTAAGGACCCGCGCCGCATCGGGAGAAATCCCATGATTCCCTCTGGTCGCGGAAGCCGTGTCGCGGTACAAGTGGGCATGGCCTCGGTCGCACCGGCAGCGTCCACAGGCACCACCGGGCAGGTGGCGCGGGTGGCGGCCGCCCTTGCGGCCGGCGTGCTCGGTCCGGATCACGATCCCTCCGTCCCGGAGCGGATGCTGGCGGCGCTGGAGCTGCTGCCCTCGCGCCAGGACCACGACCGCCTGGTGGACGCGCTGCGGCTGCTCGGCTCGCGGGCCGGCGCGCTGTTGCTGACCGGCGGTCCCACGCCCGTGCCCGACCGTTCCCGCGAGGCGGTCGAGCTGCTGCTGCAGCAGTGGTGGCGCAGCCGCCTGCGGACGCGGCGGCAGCTCGCGGGCGTGCTCACCTCGGCCGCGCTGGCGTCCGAATACTCCTTCCCCGGCGCGGCGCTGGCGCGCACCGGCTATCCCGGCCCGCTCGGCCCGGCGCCCAACGAGCCCAGACGCCTCGAGCCGCTGGAGATCGACGCCGACCGGGAGCTGTCCTGCGACGTGGTGGTGGTCGGCTCCGGCGCCGGTGGCGGCGTGGTCGCCGCCGAGCTGGCCGCCGCGGGCGCCGACGTGATCGTCCTCGAGAAGGGCGGCTATGCCGCCGAGGCCGACTTCCACCACCGGGAGGCGGAGTCGACCAGGGACCTGTACCTCTACGGGCTGACCATCGCGACCAGCGACCTCGGCGTGCGGATCGTGGCCGGGTCGACGCTCGGCGGCGGCACGGTGGTCAACTACACGACCTCCTTCAAGACACCGCCGCACGTGCTCGAGGAGTGGGCGCGGGTCTCCGGAAGCGACGTGTTCGTCTCGGGCGAGCTCGACGCGTCGCTGGACGCGGTCGCCGAGCGGCTGGGCGTGACCACCGGGGAGAGCCGGCCGGGCAAGCGGGACGAGCTCATGGAGGCCGGGCTGCGCAAGCTCGGCTGGCACGTCGACGTGCTGCCCCGCGATGTGCGCGGCTGCTCCCAGGACGTCGCCTGCGGCTGGTGCGGGTTCGGCTGCCGGCTCGGCGCCAAGCAGTCGACCATGCGGACCTACCTGCAGGACGCCGCCCGGCACGGCGCCCGCCTGGTGATCGGCGCCGACGTCCGCCGGGTGCTGGTCACCGAGGGGCGCGCGACCGGCGTCGAGGCGAGCGCCGGAGGCCACCGCCTCCGCGTGCGCGCCCGTGCGGTGGTCGCGGCGGCGGGCGCCATCGAGACCCCGGCGCTGCTGCTGCGCTCGGGGCTCGGCGGCCAGGTCGGCCAGAACCTCCGGCTGCACCCCGGCACCGCGGCCTTCGGCGTGTTCGACGACGACGTGCGTATGTGGGAGGGCACCCTGCAGGCCCGCTACTCGGCGGAGCTGCGCTCCAGGCTGGGGGAGTACGCGCCGATCTTCGAGACCGTGCCGGTCCATCCCGGCAGCGGCTCGACCGCGCTGCCATGGGTGTCGTCAGCCAGCCACCGGGCGCTGATGGAGCGCTACGGCAAGCTGTCGCTGTGCGCGGTGCTGTGCCGCGACGTCGCCGGTGGGCAGGTCCGCATCGACCGCGACGGCCAGCCGAGGCTCCGCTACCGCATGACCCCCGTCGACGAGCGACGGGCCGCCGAGGGCGTCGCCGCCGCCGGCCAGGTCCTCGCCGCCGCCGGCGCCGGCGAGGTCTTCTCGATGCATCCCGCGCGCATCTCGTTCCGGCCCGAGCAGGCCGGCGCCTACGAGACGTGGGCGACAGCCACCCGCCGCGCCGGCTACCGCGGCGGCCGCGTGACCTTCTTCTCGTATCACCAGATGGGCTCGTGCCGGCTCGGGACCGACCCCGCCACCTCGGCGGTCGGCCCGGATCACGAGACCCACGAGGTGCGCGGCCTGTTCGTCGCGGACGCGTCGGTTTTCCCGACCGCCTCGGGCGTGAACCCGATGCTGTCGATCATGGGCCTGGCCCACCGCGCCGCCGGCCGCATCGCCGCCCGCCTGGGCTGATCCGGCCGCGCCGGCCGTTCCCGGCGAGTTGTCCACAATCAGGGAGAACCGGATTGTCTCCGGCGTGCGCTCGCCCTAGGCTCCAGCCATGAACAAGCGCATTCACGCCCTCTGCGACCTGGCCGTCGCGGCCGTGCGCGAGTACGTCGGCCTCCACGACGAATACGACGGCCGTCTCCAGGACCTCTCCGTCCAGGGGGTCCGGGCCGGGCTCGCCCGGCTCGGCGGTCCACCCCTCGAAGGCCCGCTCGACGACGCCTACGTCGCCGCCCACGAGCGGGCCATGCGGGTCGAGCTCGGCGAGCTCGAACTGCACCGGCGCAACCCGCTGTACCACGTCGCCGGGCTCGACCTGTCGTGCTACGACCGCGACTACGCGCCGGCCGAGCAGCGCGCCGAGGCGCGCAGGCGGCATCTGGCCGCATGGCCAGGAGCCATCGACGCCGCCATCGGCGCGCTGGACCGGGTGAGCGCCCCGGTGGCCGAGGCGCTGCTCCCGCCGGTGCGGGGGCTGTCCGCCGGACTCGACCCGGCCGACCCGCTGGCCGAGCGGGCGCTGGCCGCCCACGCCCGCCTGGTCTCCCACGTCGAGGCCTGCGCCCGCGACGGCGACCCGGACGCCTCGCTCGGCGCCGCCAGCCTCGGCCTGCTGCTCAGCGCCAGCGAGGCCATGGAGGTCGACCTCGGCCGGCTCGAGGAGCAGGCCGACGCCGAGCGCGACCGCCTGCGCGCGCTGCTCGCCGACGCCTGCCAGCGCCTGGCGCCGGGCCGCCCGCTCGACCAGGTGGTCGCCGAGCTGGCCGGCGACCATCCCGACGCCGACGGCGTCCTGGCCGAGGCGCAAGCCGTCACGGCCGAGGCGATCGACTTCACGCGTGAGCGGGGCCTGGTGCCGGACCTGGACGGCGAGTGCCTGGTCGGCCCGGCGCCGCCGTCGCGCCGCTGGGCGCTGGCGATGATGTCGTGGGCGGCGCCGTACGAGGCGGACGCGCCGTCGCGCTACTACATCACCCCGCCGGACCCGTCGTGGCCCCACGAGGAGCAGGAGCAGTGGCTCGAGGTGTTCAGCCGGTCGAGCCTGCCGGCGATCACCGTCCACGAGGTCGCGCCCGGGCATTTCGCCCACGGCCGCTACCTGCGCCGGGTCACCGGCGACGTCCGTCGCACCCTGCTCTCGGCGGCCTTCATCGAGGGCTGGGCCCACTACGTGGAAGAGGTCTGCCTCGACGAGGGCTTCCGCGACGGCGACCCACGATTCGCGGTCGGGGTCGCGGTCGAGTCGCTCCAGCGGGTCACCCGCCTGGCCGTCTCGATCGGGCTCCACTCCGGGTCGATGACGGTCGACGACGCCATCGCGCGGTTCCAGTCCGACTCTTTCATCCGCGGCTCCGCCGCCAGGGCGGAGGCCACCCGCGCGACCTTCGATCCCACCTACGGCCGCTACACCTGGGGCAAGCTCGAGATCCTCCGCCTCCGCGAGCGGGCGCGCATCGCCTGGGGCAGCGGCTACTCCCACCGGCGGTTCCACACCGCACTGCTGGAGCTGGGCTCGCCGCCGCTCGGCCTCATCGGCCACGCCCTGAAGGGTGGTGGCCCCATGTGACCGGGCAGTTACGCACGGCACGGCCAACCGGGTGAACTTGGACTGAACGCCTCAGGGCGGCAACCTCGGGTACCTTTGCAAGTGCATGCGGCAATGCGAACATGGGTGCGGGCCGGCCCATCCCGAGCTCCCGGAAGCGACCAGCCATGAGCGACGTGACCAGCGCCGAGCAGACCAGACCGCCAGTCGAGCGCGACCTGGCCGATCCGTGGCTGTTCCTGAACCGCGAGATCTCCTGGCTCCAGTTCAATGACCGCGTCCTCGCGCTGGCCGCCGACCCCGAGACCCCGCTGCTGGAGCGGCTGTGGTTCCTGTCGATCTTCGCCACCAACCTGGACGAGTTCTTCATGGTCCGGGTCTCCGGCCTTCGGGAGCAGGTCGAGGCCGGTGTCGCCACCCGGGGCTCCGACGGCTGGACCCCGACAGAGACCTTGGAGGCGATCGGCAAGTACATCGGGCCCGCCCTCGAGGCGCAGACCCGCTGCTTCCTCGACCAGGTGCTCCCAGCCCTGGAGGCGGCGGGGATCCACCTGGCCGACGTCGCCGACCTGGGGCGTCAGGAACGCGAGTTCCTGCGCGAGTACTTCCAGGACCAGGTGTTCCCGGTGCTCACGCCCCTGGCGGTGGACCCGGGCCACCCGTTCCCGTACCTGTCCAACCTGTCGCTGTCGCTGGCGGTGACGGTCCGCGACCCGGCCAGCCATCGGCCGCTGTTCGCCAGGGTCAAGGTCCCCGACATCCTGCCCCGCTTCGTACCGCTGGCGGACGGGGCCACGTTCGTCTCGCTCGAGCAGGTCATGACCGCCCATCTCGATCAGCTCTTCCCCGGGATGGTGGTGGTCGAGGCCCACCCGTTCCGGGTGACCCGCGACGCCGACATCGAGCTGGCGGAGGACGAGGCCGACGACCTGCTGATCGCGGTCGAGCAGGAGCTGCGGCGCCGGCGCTTCGGGGCGGTGGTGCGGCTGGAGGTCGCCGCGACCATGCCAGAGAACGTCGTCCGGCTGCTTCAGCGCGAGCTGGACGTGGACGACGACGCGGTGGTGACCGTCGAGGGCCCGCTCAACCTCGGCGACCTCAGCAGCCTGGCGGACGCGGTCGACCGGCCGGAGCTGGCCGAGCCCCCGTGGGTCGGGACCACCCAGCCGCGCCTTTCCGGCTCGGGGCGCGAGGCGGTCAACGTGTTCGACGCCATCCGCGAGGGCGACCTGCTGGTGCATCACCCCTATGACGCCTTCTCGACCTCGGTGGAGCGGTTCCTGGCCCAGGCCGCCGAAGATCCGGACGTGCTGGCGATCAAGCAGACGCTGTACCGGACCGACGGCGACTCGCCGATCGTCAACGCGCTCATCGAGGCGGCCGAGCAGGGCAAGCAGGTGGCGGTGCTGGTGGAGCTGAAGGCCCGCTTCGACGAGGCCTCCAACATCAACTGGGCCAGGGCGCTGGAGCAGGCCGGCTGCCACGTGACCTACGGCCTGGTGGGACTGAAGACGCACGCCAAGACCGCCTTGGTGGTGCGCCGCGAGCAGGGCCGCATCCGGCGCTACTGCCACATCGGCACCGGCAACTACAACGCTCGCACGGCCAGGCTCTACACCGACATGGGCCTGCTGACCTGCGACGAGGCGATCGCCAGCGACCTCACCGACCTGTTCAACTCGCTGACCGGCTACGCCAGGGGCACCCGCTACCGGCGGATCCTGGTGGCTCCAGGGGGGTTGCGCGACCGGGTCATCGAGCTGATCGGCGAGGTCGCCAGCCGCCACGGCCCCCGCCGGCCGGGCCGCATCGTGATGCAGATGAACTCGCTGGTGGACGCGGCCTGCATCCGCGCCCTCTACGCCGCCTCCCAGGCCGGCGTGCAGATCGACCTGATTGTGCGCGGCATCTGCAGGCTGCGGCCGGGTGTGCCGGGGGTGAGCGAGACGATCCGGGTCCGCTCGATCGTCGGGCGCTTCCTCGAGCACCCACGCCTGTGGCTGTTCCAGAACGGCCGCCAGCGCACCTATTACATCGGCTCGGCCGACCTCATGCCGCGCAACCTGGACCATCGGGTCGAGGCGGTGACGCCGGTGGACGACCCCGACCTGGTCGACAGGCTCCAGGAGATCATCGACGTGATGCTGGCCGACAACGTGCAGGCGTGGGAGCTGGGACCGGAGGGGACGTGGCAGCGCCGCCAGCCGGCCGAGGGCGAGCGGCCGATCGCCACCCAAGGGGTGCTCCGCGAGCTGGCACTGCGCCGCGGCGTCGAGGCGCGGGTGGGCGGCAAGGGTCCCGCCTGGCCTGGCTGAGCGGCCAATCTGGGCTGGCCACCGGGGGTGTGGACAACCGCGTAACGTCAACAGCCCGAACGAGTAGCCTTGTCGTGCAACGCCCGGTTGCCTTCGCCGCACAAGCGACGGCCTGCCAGAACCTCGACGGAGGAGTGAGCGTGACCTCGACGATCGCGCAGCGGACCCAGCAGGACCTGCTGGCCATCAACACCGTGCGGACGCTGGCCATGGACGCGATCCAGCGGGCTGGCGACGGCCATCCGGGCACGGCGATGGCGCTTGCTCCGGCGGCCTACGTGCTGTGGACGCGGTTCCTGCGCTTCGATCCCGACGCGCCGGGCTGGCCCGACCGGGACCGCTTCGTGCTGTCCTGCGGCCACGCCTCGGTGCTGCAGTACGACGTGCTGCACCTCACCGGCTACGACCTGGGCATCGAGGACCTGAAACGGCAGCGCCAGTGGGGTTCGCGGACGCCGGGGCATCCCGAGCGCGGCCTCACGCCGGGGATCGAGGTGACCACCGGACCGCTCGGTCAGGGCGTCGGCAACGCGGTCGGCATGGCGATCGCCGAGCGCTTCCTGGCGGCCCGCTACAACCGGCCCGGGCACCAGGTGATCGACCACCGCACCTGGGCCTTCTGCTCCGACGGCGACATCATGGAGGGCATCTCCAGCGAGGCGTCCTCGATCGCCGGCTTCCTCGGGCTGGGCAAGCTCACCCTCCTCTACGACGACAACCACATCACCATCGACGGCCCGACCAGCATCACCTTCGGTGAGGACGTGGAGGCCCGCTACCGCGCCTACGGCTGGCACACGCAGGCGGTCGAGGACGCCACCGACCTCGAGGCGATCACCGCGGCTTTCCAGGCCGCGGCCGGTGAGGCCGACCGGCCGAGCTTCATCCGGTTCCGCAGCCATATCGCCTACGGCGCGCCGCACGCGCAGGACACCGCCAAGGCGCACGGGGCGGTCCTGGGCGAGGACGAGGTCCGCGCCACCAAGGAGGTCTACGGCTGGGACCCGGACGCGCATTTCCTGGTCCCCGACGGCGTGTACGACCGCTGGCGCGTCCGGGTGCCCGCCAACCGCCGCGCCCGCCAGGACTGGGAGCGCGCCATGACCGCCTACGACCAGGCCGAGCCCGAGCTGGCCGCCGAGCTGCGCGACGCCCTGGCGGGCGCGCTGCCCAGCGGCTGGGACGCCGACCTGGACAAGCTGTTCGCCGAGCCCAAGAAGCTGGCCACCCGGATTGCCTCGCAACAGGTGATGAACGCCATCGCCCCGAAGCTGCCGACCTTCCTCGGCGGTTCCGGCGACCTCGCCGAGTCGAACAAGACCGACCTGGAGGACCTCGGGGACTTCGGTCCCTCCTCGAACGGCCGCAACCTTCACTACGGCATCCGCGAGCACGCCATGGGCGCGATCAGCAACGGTCTGGCCGCCCATGGGGGCCTACGGCCGTTCGCGGCCACCTTCCTGGTGTTCTCCGACTACATGCGGCCCAGCGTACGGCTGGCGTCGCTGATGGGGCTGCCGGTCGTGTACGTGTGGACCCACGACTCGATCGGGCTCGGCGGCGACGGGCCGACCCATCAGCCGGTCGAGCACCTGGCCAGCCTCCGCGCGATGCCGAACCTGCGGGTGATCCGCCCAGCCGATGGGCCCGAGACGGCCGAGGCCTGGCGGGCGGCGCTGGTTCGCACGGACGGCCCGACCGCGCTGGCGCTCACCCGGCAGAACCTCCCACCGATCGACCGGAGCCGCTTCGCCAGGGCCGACGGCCTGCGCCGGGGCGCCTACGTGCTGGCCGAGGCCTCCGGAGCGCCCAGCGTCGCCCGGCCGGACCTGATCCTGATCGCCACCGGCTCCGAGGTGTGGCTGGCGCAGGCCGCCCGCGACCTGCTGGAAGCCGAGGGCGTCGCCACCAGGGTCGTTTCGATGCCCTGCTGGGAGCTATTCAGCGAGCAGGAGCAGGCCTACCGGGACCAGGTCCTCCCGCCCGAGGTGCGGGCGCGCCTGGCGGTCGAGGCGGCCAGCGCGTTCGGCTGGCGGGAATGGGTCGGCGACGCCGGCGAGGTGGTCGGCGTCGAGCGTTTCGGTGCCTCCGCGCCTGGTGAGGAAGTACTGGAGCACTACGGCTTCACCGTGGACAACGTCGCGGGGGCGGCGCGGGCGCTGCTGGGACGGCTCGGGCGTGCCGGCCAGGGCCCGCTCGCGGACCTGCCGGCGTGAAGTGACGGCCACAAGGAGTGACAGCATGGCGCGACCACTCGAGGAGCTGACCAACCAGGGAGTCGCCGTCTGGGTCGACTCCATCGCGCGCGACTGGCTGCACAAGGGCGAGCTGCGCCGCCTGCGCGACGACTACCAGGTCGTCGGCGTGACCTCCAACCCGACGATCTTCCAGAAGGCGATGGGCGAGGGCTCGTTCTACGACGACGACATCGTCCGCATGGCGCGGGAGGGCCTGGACGCCAGGTCCATCTTCGAGGCGCTGGCGATGGAGGACGTCCGCCGGGCCGCCGACGACATGGAGCCGGTGTACCGCGCCACCGACGGGCTCGACGGCCGCATCTCGTTCGAGCTGCCGCCCGACATCGCCGACGACACCGACGCCTCCATCCGCGAGGCCCGCCGGCTGTTCGACGCGCTCGCCCGACCGAACGTCTTCATCAAGATCCCGGCGACCGCCGCCGGGGTCCCGGCGATCCGCGCCTCCCTGGCCGCGGGCATCAATATCAACGTGACCTTGATCTTCTCGATCGAGCGGTACCGCGAGGTCATGGACGCGTTCATGGCGGGGCTCGAGGAACTGGCGGCCTCGGGCGGCGACCTCACCGAGATCGCCAGCGTGGCCTCGTTCTTCGTGAGCCGCGTCGACACCAACGCCGACAAGAAGCTGCAGGCGATCGTGGACAAGGGCGGCCCCGACGCGGAGCGGGCCCGCGCCCGGCTGGGGACCGCGGCGGTCGACAACGCCAAGCTGGCCTGGGAGGCCTTCCAGGACCAATCCGCGACAGACCGGTGGCGAGCCCTGGCCGCGGTCGGAGCCCGGCCACAGCGGCCGCTGTGGGCGTCGACCTCGACCAAGAACCCCGCCTACCGCGACGTCCTCTACGTGGAGGAACTGGTCGCGCGCGGCAGCGTCAACACCATGCCGACCGAAACCCTGGAAGCGTTCCAGGACCACGGCGAGGTGCGCGGCCAGACCATCCTCGAGAACCTGGACCGCGCCCACCGGCTCTGGAGCGACCTCGGCGAGCTCGACATCCAGGAGGCGCAGGTCATGAACGAGCTGGAGCGCGAGGGCGTCGAGCGCTTCGCCGACAGCTACTGGGGCGCCGTCCAAACCATCGAGACCAAGCGCGCCGAGGCGGTCAGATGAGCCAGCCCACTGCCTCCACCAGCCAGATCGGCCCGCGCATCTGGGCGCGGGACGCTGGGCTGTGGACCGACGACGCCGAGGCCGCCAAGGAGATCCTGGACCGGCTCGGCTGGCTGGACCTCCCCCAGACGATGCGGTCCTACGTAGACGAGTTGCGGGGATTCGCCGCGGCGGTCCGCGCCGACGGCATCGACCGGGTGCTGGTCTGCGGCATGGGCGGGTCGAGCCTGTGCGTCGAGGTGCTCGCCAGCGTCCTGGGCGCGGCGCACGGCCTGCCCGTCCGGGTGCTGGACTCGACCCATCCGGCCGCGGTGGCCGCGGCCGCCGAATGGGCGCCGCCGCGGCGCAGCCTGTACGTGATCGCCTCAAAGTCCGGCACGACCACCGAGCCGAACGACTTCGCCGCCCTTTTCGAAGGCCGCGCGGCCGAGGCGCTCGGCTCGGCGGCCGGGCGCCACTTCGTGGCCATCACCGACCCCGGCACGGTGCTGGTGGAGCACGCCATCGACTTCGGGTACCGCAGCGTGTTCGAGAACCCGCCCGACATCGGCGGCCGCTACTCGGCGCTGTCGCTGTTCGGCCTGGTGCCGGCCGCGCTGCTCGGGATCGATCTGGAGGCCCTGCTCGAGCAGGCGCGCGAGATGGCCCTGGAGTGCGGCCCCGAGGTCGACGACGCCGACAGCCCCGGCGTGCGGCTGGGGCGCTTCATGGCCGACAACGCGCTCGCGGGGCGCGACAAGGTGACGGTGCTGACAGCGCCCGGTTTGGCGGCCTTCGGCCTGTGGGTCGAGCAGCTCCTGGCCGAGTCGACCGGCAAGCAGGGCAAGGGCCTGCTGCCGGTGGTCGGCGAGGAGCCATGGCCGGTCGAGGCGTTCGGCGACGACCGCGCGGTGGTCGGCGTCGACGACGCCGGTGTCAGCGCGCCGGGCGCCAGCGAGCTCAAGGCCACCGACCACCCGACCACCTTCCTGGGCCTCGGCGAGCGTCTCGAGGTTGGCGCGGAATTCTTCCGCTGGGAGTTCGCCACCGCCGTGGCCGGGCACCTGCTCGGCATCAACGCCTTCGACCAGCCCGACGTCCAGGCCGCCAAGGACGCCACCAAGCGGGTCCTGTCCGAGCTGGCCGCCGGAGGGGGCCTGCCGGCGCCGGCAATGTGGCTGCGTGGCGACCGGGACATCGGAGACGCGGCGGCGCTGCTGCGCGAGCTGCTGGCGGGCGTCGGACCCGGGCAGTACGTGGCGCTGATGGCCTACCTGGACCTCACGGCCGAGTCCGAGGCGACGCTCCAGCGGGCGCGCACCAGCATCCGCAACGCCACGAGGGCCGCCACCACACTCGGCTTCGGGCCGCGGTTCCTGCACTCGACCGGGCAATACCACAAGGGCGGCCCCAACACCGGGCGCTTCGTCCAGCTCGTGGACCGCCCCTCGGCCGACCTCGAGGTGCCGGGCCGCGAGTACTCCTTCGCCACCCTGGTGGCGGCGCAGGCGGCCGGCGACGCGGAGGCGCTGGAGGCCAAGGGGCGGCGGCTGGTCCGCATCGGCCTGGACGGCCCGCGGGCGCTGGAGCTGTTCGCCGAAGCGGTGACCGTGGCCCTCGGCGAAGGGGGACGCGGCCAGCAGGACCGGTAGATCGGCCCGGGCGGCCCGGCCCCATGGCCGCTGCAGGGCCCGGACGCGAGCAGCCAGACAGCAAGGGCAGTGGCACCGAGAGGAGGCGGTCCCGAGCGTGGAGATCGGAATGATCGGCATCGGCCGGATGGGCGCCGGCATGAGCCGCCGGCTGCTGGACGGCGGCCACCGCGTGGTCGCCTACGACCGGGACCCCCATGCGCTCGAGGCGGTCACCCACGCCGGCGCCGATCCGGCCACCGCCCTGAAGGCGCTGGTCGACGAGCTGGCACCACCCCGGACTGTGTGGCTCATGCTGCCCGCCGGGGAACCGACCTCCAGCACCGTGCGGGCCGTCGGTGAGCTGCTGGAGTCCGGCGACGTCCTGGTCGATGGCGGCAACTCGAACTTCCGCGACGCGATCCGCCGCGCCGAAGCGCTCGCCGCCAGGGGCGTGCACTTCCTGGACTGTGGCACCTCCGGTGGCATCTGGGGCGAGCGCGAGGGCTTCTGCCTGATGGTGGGCGGCTCGGACGAGGCCTTTGCCCAGGTCGAGCCGGCCGTCGCGACGCTTGCTCCCGAGGGTGGCTACGCCCACGTCGGTCCGGTCGGCGCCGGCCACTACGTGAAGATGATCCACAACGGCATCGAGTACGCCCTGCTCCAGGGCTACGCCGAGGGCTTCGAGATCATGCACGCCTCGGACTACGATCTCGACCTGTACCAGGTCTCCGAGCTGTGGCGACACGGCAGCGTGGTGCGCTCCTGGCTCCTGGACCTGGCGGCCGCCGCCTACCGGCGCGACCCGGAGCTGGCGGCGCTGACCGGCTGGGTCGAGGACTCCGGCGAGGGGCGCTGGACCGTGCAGGAGGCGCTCGACAAGGACGTCCCAGCGCCGGTCATCAACCTCTCGCTGCTGATGCGGCTGCGCTCGCGCCAGCAGGACTCCTACGCCGCCAAGGTCATCGCCGCGCTCCGCAACGAGTTCGGCGGGCATCCCATCCACCCAGCGAAGACGAGGACGCAGCAGTGAGCGACGTCGGCGAGAACCCACTCCAGGTGTCCGAGCGCGCCCGTGTCATCCCGCCTCCCAACGCGATGGTGGTCTTCGGCGGCTCGGGCGACCTGGCGCACCGCAAAATCGTCCCTGCCCTGTACAACCTGGAGCTCAACCGCCTGCTGCCGCAGCACTTCGCGGTCATCGGGGTTGCCCGCAGCGCCTTCTCCGACGAGGAGTACCGGGCGGACATGCGCAAGGCGGTCGAGGAGTTCTCGCGCACCCGGCCGATCCAGCACCAGGTGTGGGAGTCGTTCGCCAGCCGCATGTACTACGTGACCGGGTCGACCGACGACCCGGCCACGTACGGCAAGGTCGGGGACCTGCTCGAGCGCTTGGAGCGCGAGCACGGCACCGACGGCAACCGCCTGTTCTACATGTCCCTGATCCCCAGGCTGTTCCCCGGGGCCATCCAGGGGATCGGCAAGTCGGGCATCGGCGGGCGCGGCTACGACCGCGGCTGGTCCCGGGTGGTGGTCGAGAAGCCCTTCGGGCACGACCTCGCTTCCGCGCGGGAGCTCCAGGCCCTGGTCACCGAGGTCTTTCCCGAGCGGGACGTGTTCCGCATCGACCACTACCTCGGCAAGGAGAGCGTCCAGAACATCATCGCCCTGCGCTTCGCCAACGGGATCTTCGAGCCAGTCTGGAGCCACCACTACGTCGACCACGTCCAGGTCACCGTGGCCGAGTCGATCGGCATCGAGCACCGCGGCAACTTCTACGAGACCGCCGGGGCCATCCGCGACATCATCCAGAACCACGCGCTCCAGCTCCTCTCGCTGATCGCCATGGAGCCACCCGCGACCTTCGAGCCGGAGGAGGTCCGCAACGAGAAGGTCAAGGTGCTCAAGGCGCTGCGGCGGATGTCGGGCCCGGTAGTGGACCGCAACGTGGTGCGGGGCCAGTACGACCGGGGCTGGGTCGACGGCCAGCCGGTGCCCGCCTACCGCGAGGAGCCCGACGTGGCGCCCGACTCGGTGGTGGAGACCTACGTGGCCGCCGAGTTCCTGGTGGACAACTGGCGCTGGGCGGGGACCCCGTTCTTCCTGCGCACCGGCAAGCGCCTGCCCAAGCGCGCCACCGAGGTGGCGGTCCAGTTCAAGGCCGCGCCGCACCTGCCGTTCGGCGAGGCGGCCAAGGAGGGCCTGGAGCCCAATGCGCTGGTGCTGCGCATCCAGCCCAACGAGGGCATCACCCTGAAGCTCGGCGCCAAGGTGCCCGGCCCGTCCATGCAGGTGCGCTCGGTCAACATGGACTTCTCCTACGGCACCTCGTTCGCCGACGACCTGCCGGACGCCTACGAGCGGCTGCTGCTCGACATCATGATCGGCGACCCCTCGCTGTTCCCGCGTTGGGACCAGGTCGAGGAGTCGTGGCAGATCATCCAGCCGATCCTGGACCGCTGGGCGGATACACCGCCTCCCGAATTCCCCAACTACGAGGCGGGGGAGTGGGGGCCCAAGGAGGCCGACGAGCTGATCGCCCGGCACAGCCACGACCGCCGCTGGCGGCGGCCATGATCGGCACGCAAGCACCCGGCTGGGCGTTCGAGGAGGCGCCGCCCCCCAAGATCGAGGAGGTGCTCGCCCGCCAGCGCCGCGAGCAGGAGGACGGCCACGCGCCGCTGATGCGCGCCAGCGTGAACAACATGGTGGTGGTGACGCCGAGCCGCGGCGCGGGCCAGCGCGCCCTGGTCACCATCGAGAGCCTCGGTCCCAGGGCGCCCAGCCGCTGCGTGGTGCTGATCGCCGAGCCGCCCTCCGAGCGCCAGCGGGTGCGCTCCTGGGCACGCGTGGCCCATCACCGGCACGCCGAGGGCGGCTCCGAGGTCGTCTGGGAAGAAGTCATCGTGCAGACCAACGTCGACCCGCGCCACCTGCCGGCGGTGGTGCTGCCGCTGCTGCTGCCGGAGCTGCCGGTGTTCACCTACTGGGAGGGCACGCCGCCGTTCTCCGACCAGGTCTTCGACGAGCTCGCCTCGGTCACCGACCGGCTGATCGTCGACTCCGCCAGCTTCGCGGACCCGACGGTCGACCTCGCCCGTCTCGCCGGAGCCGCCCAGGTCCTGCGTCCCGCCCCGTCCGACTGCGTGTGGGACCGGCTCACCGCCTGGCGGGAGATGCTGGCCGACCCGTTCAACGGGCCGCCCCTGCGCGGCACCGCCTGGCGGGCCCGACGCGTGAATGTCGACGCGGTGGACCTGGCCGCCGGGTTCGAACTGACCGGCTGGCTGGCCTCGCGGCTCGACTGGGAGCTGGAGGAGGCCCGCGCCACCGACGACCTGTACGTGGCGCGCTACGGGACGCGGACGGGGGAGTGCGAGGCCCGTATCGCCAGCACGCTGGGCTCGGCCTCCCTCACCCGGGTGGAGCTGGCGGTGGAGACCGACGACGGCGAGGCCACCGTCCGCGTGGAGGCCACGCCGAGCTACCTGGTGACCACCGTGCGGGCTCCCGGGTACCCTGTTGCGCGGCGGATCGGGATGGGCTCCGAGCACAACCCGCTGGCCGCGGAGCTGGAGGTCTTCGGTCGTGAGCGCGTGTTCGAGGCGGCGCTGGTGCCCGCCGCGGAGCTGGCGGAGGCGAGCAGGGAGTGAGCCGGGTCCAGGTGGCGGCCGATCCCGAGGAGCTGGCCGAGGCGGCGGCGCGGTCGGCCCTGGCCGACCTTGAGGCGGCGATCGATGACCACGAGACCTGCACCTGGGTGCTGACCGGCGGCGCCACGCCGCAGGCCGCCTACCGGCGACTGGCGCGCCACGACCTGCGTGACTCGGTCGAGTGGGGCCGGCTCCGGGTGGCCATGGGCGACGAGCGGTGCGTGCCACCGCACCACCCAGAATCCAACTGGCGCCAGGCCGCCGAGGCGCTGCTCGACCACGTCCCCCTGGCTGAGAGCCAGCGGCTGCGCATACGCGGCGAGCTGGGTGCGGAGCAGGCCGCCAAAGAATACGAAGCGGCGCTGGAGCGCCTGCCCCGCACGGGTGGGATCCCGCGGCTCGACCTGGTCTGGATGGGCGTCGGGCCCGACGGGCACTGCCTGTCGCTGTTCCCGGGGCGTCCGGAGGTCGAGGTCCTCGACCGGCTGGTCGTGCCCGTCCACGGGGCGCCCAAGCCGCCGCCAGACCGGGTCAGCCTCACGCTGGCCGCCCTGGCCGGCGCCGAGCGCCTGCTGGTGCTCGCCAGCGGACCTGGCAAGGCCGAAGCCGTCGCCCGCGCCCGCGCCCGCGACAGGGAGCTCCCGATCACCCGGGCGGTCGCCGCCGTCGAGCGGGCCGGCGGCACCGTCACCTGGCTGCTCGACCGCGCCGCCGCCGGCGGCTGAAGCGCCATCGCGGGCAGGCCCACCCCGGCCCAGCCGCGCCCCCTCCCTCCCCGCCGGCCGAGCCGGGCGGCCCTCTCCGCTCCCGCCGAGCCGTACGGCCGGCGCGCCGAGCTGCGGGCCGGCCCCGGGCCGGCCACTGCGCTGTCGTACCCGTCCGGTAGGGTTTTCTCATCAATGCCCGACACACTCACCATCGAGCAGGCCCGGCGTCTCGCCCTGGCGGCCCAGGGACTGACCGGGCCATCTCGGCGCACGCGCAACGGCCCAGCCGGCGCCGCCGCGCTCCGCGGCGTGCTGCGGCGCGTCGGCGCGATCCAGATCGACTCCATCAACGTGGTCGCCCGCAGCCACGAGCTGGTGCTGGCCGCCCGCAGCGGCCCCTACGACCCGGCGGCCTTCGAGCGCCTGGTCTACCAGCGCCGCGCCGGGTTCGAGTACTGGGGCCACGCGGCGTCCTTCCTGCCGATCGAGACCTACCGGCTGTTCCTGCCGCGGATGGCGCGGATGACCTCGCAGACTCGCGGCTGGTGGGCCGACATCCGCAGGAAGCACGCCGAGCTCTACCAGCCGATCCTCGACCGCATCCGCGCCGAGGGCCCGCTGGCCGCCTCGGACTTCCGCGAGCAGACCGGCCCCCGGCGCGGCGCCTGGTGGGACTGGGCGCCGGCCAAGCACGTCCTCGAGGACCTGTTCGACCGTGGCGTGCTGATGGTCCACGACCGCGTCCGCTTCGAGCGCCGCTACGACCTTGCCGAGCGCGTGCTCCCCCCGGGCCTCGACCTGACCCCGCCGACCTGGGCCGAGGCCGCGGTCGAGCTGACCGTGCTGGGCGCCCGCGCGCTCGGCGTCGGCACCGCGGCCGACCTCGCCGACTACTTCCGCCTGCCCCCGCAGTTCGCCAAGCCGGCGCTGGCCGAAGCGGTGGCCTCCGGCCTGCTCCAGGAGGTCGCCGTGCAAGGTTGGCAGAAGCCCGCCTACATCGAGCCCGGCACGCCCATCCCGCGCCGCGCCGAGCACGCGCCGGTGCTGCTGAGCCCGTTCGACTCGCTGATCTGGCGGCGGGAGCGCGCCGAGCGCCTGTTCGGGTTCCATTACCGCATCGAGGTGTACGTGCCCGCGGCCAAGCGCCAGCACGGCTACTACACCATGCCGGTGCTGGCCGGCGGGCGGCTGGTCGCCCGCGTCGACCCCAAGCACGACCGCAGGGCCGGCGTGCTGCTGCTCCGCGGCCTGGCGGTCGAGGACGGCGTGGCCCCCGTCGAGGCCGTGACCGTCGCCGCGGGAGCGGCCTGGCGGCTGGCCGACTACCTCGGCGCGGACGGGGTGGAGGTCGGCAACGGCATGGCGCGCGGGCTCGGCACGTCCCTGGCGGCGGCGGTCTCCACCCATCGTCCCCCTGGCGCCGTGAGCGTGGATTTGAACTGATATGTCCACGCCGCGTCCGATGCCTGGCATCGGTTGCGGGTATGGTGGCGTATGGCGGGCTGGGCGCCGCCAGGGGCGGGAACGAGCCGGGGGGAATCGCTTGCTTGGTCGGGGGCTGCGGCTGGGTCGGATCTTCGGCGTTCCCATTCGATTGGACCTCAGCTGGTTCATCGGCCTGGCGATCTTCACCACGCTGAGCCACGACGTCTGGTCGCCGCGTGTGACCGGCCTCGCCGCGGTGGCGCTGTCGCTGCTGTTCACCTGCGCGTTCTTCACCTCGGTGCTGGCCCACGAGCTGTCCCACGCGCTGGCCGCCAGGGTGCTGGGCATCGGCACGATGGAGATCAGCCTGCTGGTGTTCGGCGGGGTGGCGCGGATCGTCAGCGAACCGGCTGACGCGGCCGGCGAGGCGCTGATGGCGATGGCGGGTCCGCTGACGTCGGTGAGCATCGCCGGGCTGCTGTGGCTGTGCAGCCAGCTCGTGGGCGGCTGGCCGGGGGACCTGATCGCCCTGCTGGGACTCGCCAACCTGGTGCTGGCCGCCTTCAACCTGCTGCCCGGCTTCCCGCTGGACGGCGGGCGCGTCGCCAGAGCGGTGGTCTGGCGGGTGACCGGCCGCCGGCTGCTCGCCACGCAGGTGACCGCCTGGTTCGGCCGCGGCTTGGCCCTGCTGCTGATCGCCGGCGGCGGCGTCGCCGTGGTGCTGCTGCACACCCCGCGCTACCTGCTGCACGTGGCCCTTGGCCTGTTCCTGTGGAACGCCGCCAGCCAGGGAGAGCGGGCCGCGCGCCAGGTCGAGCGCTACGCGCCCCACGACGCCTTCACCCACCTGAAATCCTGACCCATCGGGCGGCGGATCCCCGGACCCTGGGCGGCCGGACCCGGGCGCCGCCCGCACCACCGACGGCCGCCGGACCCGGCGCCGCCCCGCACCGCCCGGCGGCGCCACCGCTCCGCCGGTGCCTGTGGACAACCGCTCCGGGGAGTCTGCACTGAGCGCTATCTTTGGAACCAACTCCACGGATGCCATCAACGACGAGGAGCGCCCGTGCTCGTGACCGCCCGCCTTCGCCCACCCGATCGGATGGTCGAGGTCTCCGATGTCCGCCGCGTCAAGGACCTGCTGGCGCGGCTGGAGGTCCTGCCGACGACCGTGCTGGTCATCCGCGACGGCGCCCTGCTGACCAGCGAGGACGAGCTCCGCGACGGTGACGCGGTGGAGGTCCGCTTCGCCATCAGCGGCGGCGCGGGCACGAGGGGCCCAGGGCGGGGCCGACGACGCTCCGGGCCCGGTGAGGGAGGTGCCTAGCAATGGCCATGCGCTGCAAGCGGTGCCGCGACCGCGCCACCATCGAGATCCGCCGTCACAACGCCGCCTTCTGCCGTGACTGCTTCTTCCACTACGTGCGACAGCAGGTCACGCGCGCGATCGACAAGCACCACATGCTGGGCCCGGGCGACCGCGTGCTGGTGGCCGTGTCCGGCGGCAAGGACTCGCTGGCCCTGTGGGACCTGCTGCTCGACCTCGGCTACCGGGTGGACGGGCTCTACATGAGCCTCGGCATCGGCGCCTACTCCGACCGCTCCAAGGACACCTGCCAGGCGTTCGCCGACGCCCGCGGCGCCGAGCTGCTGCTCTACGACCTCGGGGCCGAGCAGGGCTACACCATCCCGGAGGCTGCCGCCAAGGCCGGCAGGGCCGCCGGCGGCAACGGCCGCTCGTCCTGCGGGGTGTGCGGCCTGTCCAAGCGCTACGTCTTCAACCGCGTCGCTCTCGAGCTGGGCTACGACGTCCTCGCCACGGGCCACAACCTCGACGACGAGGCCGCCGTGCTGCTGGCCAACACGCTGCGCTGGGACACCGCCACCATGGCGCGTCAGTTCCCGGTGCTGGAGGCGACCCGTCCAGGGCTGGTCAAGAAGGTCAAGCCGCTGTACCGCGTGGCCGAGCGCGAGACGGCCGCCTACTGCGTGCTCAAGGGCATCGATTACATCGTGGAGGAATGCCCGCTGGTGGCCGGCAACACCCAGCTCCGGCACAAGGAGACGCTGAACCAGATGGAGGAGGCCTCCCCGGGCACCAAGCACAACTTCCTCCTCGGGTTCATCGACCGTGCGGCGGAGTTGCTGCGGTCGGCCGACCACGCGGACCTGACGGAGTGCGCCCGCTGCGGCATGGTCACCCAGGCGCCGGAGGACCCCGACGCGGTCCCCGTCTGCGCCTTCTGCCGCTCGCGCCAGCGCCTGCTGGGGGCCGAGGCCAGCCGGCAGGCGCTGCCCCTGGTCGAGGTCGTGGGCGGGTGAGGCCGCTGGAGGCCGGCGAGCGGGTGCTGCTCCAGGACGCCAAGGGCCGGCGCTACCTGCTGACACTCCAGGCCGGCGCGACCTTCCACACCCACAGGGGGGGGCTCGCCCACGACGAGCTGATCGGCCGGGCAGAGGGCGAGGTGGTCGCCACCGACCTCGGCCAGCGCCTGCTGGTGCTGCGGCCCACCCTGTCCGATTGGGTGCTGAAGATGCCGCGCGGCGCCCAGGTGATCTATCCGAAGACGATCTCGCTGATGGTCATGGCCGCCGACGTGCAGCCCGGCATGACCGTGCTGGAGGCGGGCGCCGGCTCGGGCGCGCTGTCGATCGCGCTGCTGCAGGCGCTGGCGCCCGGCGGGCGGCTGGTCTCCTTTGAGATCCGCCCGGAGTTCGCCGCCCAGGCCCGCCGCAACGTCGAGGCGTGGTTCGGCAAGGCTCCCGACGCCTGGGACCTGCGCTGCGGCGACGTGCTGGCCGGCATGGGCGAGGCCGGCCAGGTCGACCGCGTGCTGCTGGACCTGCTGGAGCCGTGGCTGGTCGTGCCGCCGGCGGTCGACGTGCTGGCGCCCGGCGGGGTGCTGGTGGCGTTCGTGGCCACCGTTCCGCAGGTGATGCGCACGGTCGAGGCCCTGGAGGCCACGCGCCGCTTCGGGCTCATCGAGACGGCCGAGGCGATCATCCGGCCCTGGCACGTGGACGGCCTTGCGGTCCGACCGGAACATCGCATGGTGGGCCACACCGGCTTCCTGGTCTCGGCCCGGCGCGTCTCGGCGCCGTGGGGCCCGCCAGCCCCGGTGCGCTGAGGCCCCCGTTTGACGTTCCGGAGGTCGGGCACCCGGTGGCCGGAGGTGGGAACTGACGGGCATCTCGTCGAAGGGTGGTGGGTGACGGTACCCTGTACGGCTCAGGGCCGGCCCGGTCACGCCCTCTGACCTGGGCTGGCGCGTCCGATCAGAGCAACATGCCTGCTCAGGCGGACCCTAGACGTTTAGGTAGGTGGGACGGGTAGCATGAGGGGACCACGCGCGTGTCCCCCGAAAGGTTGGCACGCGTACGTTGGCAGTCCGACTCGGCGCGACCCCAGGCGTCGAGGGGATCTGATGAAGTTGATCACAAGCATGACACTGGAAAGGCCGATGCAAAGGCCGATAGGGTGTAGGCACCTCTACCTACGCTTAGTGGAACACCAGGACTAGTCAACGTGCCTGGTGTCCTCTCGACCAAAAGGGGGGACGCACGTGAAGGACGCCGATCGCCCGAGGCAGCCTCGGTCACGTCGTGACCCTGAGCAGAATCCCAACGCTGACGAGGCGCTTGAGGCTGGCGAGCTCCGGCGCCAGATCCAGTTCCTCGAGGAGGAGACGGCACTGCTGCGTCGCCGGCTGCAGGACTCGCCTCGGCAGGTCCGCGTGCTCGAGGAGCGGCTGCTGGAGACCAAGGGGCAGCTCGCACAGGCTCTCTCGCAGAACGAGCGGCTGGCCGCGACCCTGCGCGAGGCGCGCGAGCAGATCCTCGCCCTCAAGGAGGAGGTCGAGAAGCTCACCGCGCCGCCGTCCGGCTACGGGGTGTTCCTCAGCGTCAACGACGACGGCACGGTCAACATCTCGTCGGGTGGCCGCAAGATGCGGGTGAACGTGCATCCGCAGATCGACCCCAAGTCGCTCCAGCTCGGCCAGGAGGTCATGCTCAACGAGGCGCTGAACATCGTCGAGGCGTGCTCGTTCGAGGTCCAGGGCGAGGTGGTCAGCCTCAAGGAGATGCTCGGGCCCGACCGTGCCCTGGTCATCGGCAACGCCGACGAGGAGCGCGTGGTCCAGATCGGCGAGCCGCTGCGCAACCACACGCTGCGCGCCGGCGACGCGCTGCTGCTGGACACCCGCTCCGGCTTCGTGCTCGAGCACCTGCCCAAGCCAGAGGTGGAGGAGCTCGTCCTGGAAGAGGTCCCGGACGTCTCCTACCAGGACATCGGTGGCCTGTCCCGCCAGATCGAGGCGATCCGCGACGCCGTCGAGCTGCCGTTCCTGCACGCCGACCTGTACCTGGAGCACCAGCTCAAGCCGCCCAAGGGCATCCTGCTGTACGGCCCGCCGGGCTGCGGCAAGACGCTGATCGCCAAGGCGGTCGCCAACTCGCTGGCCAAGCAGGTCGCCATGATGACCGGCCAGGAGAGCGGCGGGCGCAGCTATTTCCTGAACATCAAGGGCCCGGAGCTGCTGAACAAGTACGTCGGCGAGACGGAGCGGCAGATCCGCCTGATCTTCCAGCGCGCCAAGGAGAAGTCCAGCGAGGGCATGCCGGTGATCGTGTTCTTCGACGAGATGGACTCGATCTTCCGCACCCGCGGCTCGGGGGTGTCCTCTGACGTGGAGAACACCATCGTCCCGCAGCTCCTGTCCGAGATCGACGGCGTCGAGCAGCTCAAGAACGTGATCGTGATCGGCGCCTCCAACCGCGAGGACATGATCGACCCGGCGATCCTGCGGCCCGGCCGGCTGGACGTGAAGATCAAGATCGAGCGCCCGGACAAGGACGCGGCGGCCGACATCTTCTCCAAGTACCTGCTGGCCACCCTGCCGATCGCCGAGCAGTTGCTCGACCGGCACTCCGGTGACCGCGGCCCCGCCCTGCAGGCGATGATCCGCGAGACCGTCGAGCGGATGTACTCGGACGCCGAGGAGAACCGCTTCCTCGAGGTCACCTACGCCAACGGCGACAAGGAAGTCCTGTACTTCAAGGACTTCAACTCTGGTGCGATGATTGAGAACATCGTGTCCAGAGCGAAGAAAATGGCGATCAAGCGATTTTTGGAGACGAAGGAAAAGGGAATCCGGCCGGAGGACCTTTTCTCCGCGGTCGCGGACGAGTTCAAGGAGAACGAGGACCTGCCCAACACCACCAACCCGGACGACTGGGCTCGGATCTCCGGCAAGAAGGGCGAGCGTATCGTGTACGTCCGTACGCTCGTGGGCGGCAGCTCCAAGGACTTCGGGCGCGCCATCGAGCAGGTCAACACCGGCCAGTACCTGTAGGCTGACCAGGAAGGACGTCCGCGGGTGCTGCGCTGGCGCAGCGCCCGTGGCGTTCTGGTGGCGGCCCCTGCGGCAACTGAAGGGGGACGGATGGCCATCACCAAGGTCATGGGGATCGAGACCGAGTACGGCATCACCGTGCCGGGCTCGCCGGACTCCAACCCCGTGCTGGCCTCGAGCCTGCTCGTGAATGCGTTCTCCGGCAGGGGGCGCAAAGTCCGCTGGGACTACGAGGAGGAGTCGCCGCTGCGCGACGCGCGCGGCTTCGAGGCCCCCCGCGAGCCGGAGGTGCCCAGCGAGGACGACCTTGGCCTGGCCAACGTGATCCTGACCAACGGGGCACGCTACTACGTCGACCACGCGCACCCGGAGTACTCCTCGCCCGAGTGCCTGGACCCGCGCTCCCTGGTGGTGTACGACAAGGCCGGGGAGCGGATCCTGGCGGAGTCGGCCCGCCGGGCGGTCGAGCTGGCGCCGGGCGGCCGCCGCATCCAGGTCTACAAGAACAACACCGACGGCAAGGGCACCTCCTACGGGACCCACGAGAACCTCCTGGTGGACCGCGCCACGCCATTCGCGCGCATCGTCCGCGATCTGACCCCGTTCCTGGTGAGCCGCCAGGTGTTCGCCGGAGCGGGCAGCCTGGTGCGCGATCCCGGCGAGGAGCGCGTCGCCTACCAGATCGCCCAGCGGTCGCAGTTCTTCGAGGTCGAGGTGGGCCTGGAGACCACGCTGAAGCGCCCGATCATCAACACCCGCGACGAGCCGCACGCCGACCCGGAGCGCTATCGCCGGCTGCACGTGATCATCGGCGACGCCAACATGAACGAGGTGGCCACCTTCCTCAAGACGGGATCGCTGGCAATCGTGCTGTGCATGATCGAGGACGGGGTGCTGCCGGGCGACGAATGGCAGCTCGCGAACCCGGTGCAGGCGCTTCGCTCGGTCGCCAAGGACCCCACCCTTCGCGCCACGGTGGAGCGCAAGGACGGCCGTCACCTGACCGCCTGCGAGCTCCAGTGGCTGTACCTGGACGCGGCAAAGTCGTACCTCAAGGACCGCGAGGTGCCCCACTGGCAGCTCGAGGTGGTCGGCCGCTGGGAATCGGTGCTCGCCCAGCTCGAGGAGGACCCGCTCAAGGCCGACCGGACCGTCGACTGGGTCACCAAGTACCAGCTCATGCAGCAGATCGCCAAGCGCGACGGCCTCGATCTGGAGGACGCCAAGCTGCAGCTCGTCGACCTCCAGTACCACGACGTCCGCATGGACCGCGGCCTGTACTACCGGCTGGCCGCCGGCGGTCGCGTCGAGCGTCTGGTGGCCGAGCAGGAGATCCTGCGCGCGGTGGCCGATCCGCCGCCGGACACCCGGGCCTACTTCCGGGGCCGCTGCCTGGCCAACTACGCGCCGCAGATCGCGGCGGCGGGCTGGGACGCGATCATCTTCGACATCGGCCGCGAGACGCTCCAGCGCGTGCCGATGCTGGAGCCCACCAGGGGCACGGCCATGCACACCGCGACTATCCTCGACTCGAGCCCGACGGCAGAAGACCTCATCCGCAACCTCCAGGGCTAGTGGAGGGGTCCTGGGACTCTCTCCAGCGGGACCGGCGCGTTATCCACAGAATGCGACTTCCAGCCAGAAGCGTCGGCTCCGCGTGACACAATCATCGAGCCAGTAAGAAGGAGGGGACGATGGCCAAGGACAGTGGCGGCGCCGAGCAGAAGCGGCGTGCGCACGGCAAGCAGGAAGCCGAGCAGCCTGACGTTCAGCCTTCGGCCGAGGTAACCGAGAAGGGCGAGGAGCTCAAGGAGGAGCTTGACGCCCTGCTCGACGAGATCGACGACGTGCTCGAGGAGAACGCCGAAGAGTTCGTCAAGCAATACGTGCAGAAAGGGGGCGAGTAACCCCTTTGAGGGACCCGTTCACAGGTCCACCGCTCTACAGCCCATCCTTCATCGACGCGCTACGGGCATACGCGCCGGAGCTGCTTGCTCCGGCGCAGTTGCCACCGGGCGTGAAGCCAGAGGTGACGCACGGCACCACCGTGGCCGCCCTGCGCTACAAGGATGGCGTGCTGGTCGCTGGTGACCGGCGCGCCACCGAGGGGATGGCCATCGCCCAGCGCGATATCGAGAAGGTGTTTCCCGCCGACGACTTCTCAGCGGTGGCCTTCGCCGGTGCGGCGGGCCCGGGCATCGAGATGGTCCGGTTGTTCCAGACCGAGCTGGAGCACTACGAGAAGGTCGAGGGCTTTCCCCTCTCGCTGGAGGGCAAGGCCAACAAGCTCGGCCAGATGGTGCGCTCCAACCTGCCCGCGGCCATGCAGGGGCTGGTGGTCGTGCCCCTGTTCTGTGGCTTCGACCTGCGCCACAGGACGGGACGGATCTTCCGCTATGACGTCACCGGCGGCCGCTGGGAGGACGCCGACTACCACACGGTCGGTTCCGGTGGCCGCGACGCCCGCGGCAGCCTGAAGAAGCGCTACCGCCACGACATGACCCGCGAGCAGGCGATCGACGCTGTGGTCGAGGCGCTGTACGACGCCGCCGACGAAGACGCCGCCACCGGCGGTCCCGACCTGGTCCGCAAGATCTACCCGCTGGTGGCGACCGTGACCGAGAACGCCTACCAGCGGGTGAGCGACGACGAGGTCCGCGCCTCGGCCGAGAAGGTCGTCGCCGCCCAGGTCGCGGGAGGGGACTGACCGATGTCCATGCCGATCTACGTCTCCCCCGAGCAGTGGACCAAGGACAAGGCCGACTACGCGCGCAAGGGCATCGCGCGCGGGCGGCCGCTGGTGGTGGTCGAGTACATCGGCGGCATCGTGATGGTGACCGAGAACCCCTCGACGCACCTGCACAAGCTGTCGGAGCTGTACGACCGGATCGCGTTCGCCGGGGTCGGCCGCTACTCGGAGTTCGAGAACCTGCGGGTCGCCGGCGTGCGCATCGCCGACATCCGCGGCTACACCTACGGCCGCGAGGACGTCACCGGCCGGGCGATCGCCAACGCCTACTCGCAGATGCTCACGCAGATCTTCATGGAGGCGAGCAAGGCCTACGAGGTCGAGGTCTGCGTGGCGGAGGTGGGCACCGACGGCGCGCCGAACGCCCTGTACCACATCACCTACGAGGGGACCGTCTACGACCGGAAGGGCTCCCTGGCGATGGGTGGCGAGGCCGAGGACCTCAACGCCGAACTGCAGCGCGGGTACCGCGAGGACATGGCGCTGGACGAGTCGATCCGCCTCGCGCTCAAAGCGCTGCGCCGGGCGGCGCCGGGCGGCGCGGTCAGCTCGCGGCTGGAAGTCGCCGTGCTCGAGCGGAACCGGCCACGGCGTTGCTTCCGGCGCCTGACCGACGAGGAGGTCGCCAGCGCCCTGGAGGGCGCCGACGGCGCTGGTGCCGGCGCCACGCCCACACCAGAGCCCGGGCCGAGCGGGTCGAGCCCCACCGGCCAGGGCGGGAGCGTGCCCGACACCAGCGGGCCAGCCGGCAACGGGCCCGCCTCCGGAGGCTCCGGCGGGAACGGTCCCGGCGGCTCCGGCGGCGGCGGCTCCGGCGGGAACGGGCCGGGCGCGACCGGCGGCTGACGTGACCGCGCAGGGACCGGCGCCGCCCTCCTCGACACCACCGGAGTGGCCGGGGCGGCAAGCACCGCGGGTCCCCGGCGCGCCGCGTACCTCGCCGCTGCCGCCCGGGTCGGACGGGCCGCCAGTTCCGCCTGGGCCACCCGGGCCGCCGATCCCGCGGGCGGCGCCCAAGCCGCCGCGGCGACCGTGGCGGCCGCGCGGGCGCTCGCTGCTGCTGGCCGCGGCGGCCTGCGTAGTGGTGCTGGCGCTGATCGGCGGCACGGTCGCCGTCTGGGGCGATGGCCGCTCGTCGGGCACGTCCGCACCGAGCATGTCGCCCCCGGCCACCGCGGCCCCGGGCACCTCCGCGCCGGACCGCGGCGGCTCGGCCACCTCGGCGCCGGGGGCCGCGCAGACGGCCGCCGTCGTCCGTGCCGTCGAGTCGCAGGTCGAGCGGCTCCGCGGATTGAAGTTCCAGCGGCTGGTGCCGGTCACCGTGGAGTCGCCGGCCAAGGTGTCGGCTCAGCTGCTGCGCACCTCCGCCAGCCAGAGCGACAAGGCCGAGCTGGGCCGGCAGGCCAGGGCGCTGGAGGAGCTGGGCGAGCTGCCGAACGGCATCGACCTGTACGGGCTGCTGCGTTCGGTGCAGGCGGAGAGCGTGCTCGGGTTCTACGTGCCCGGTAAGCCGCCGCGACGGGGGCGGCTCTACGTGCGCTCCGACCGCGGCCTGGACCCTTACGCGCGGATCGTGCTGTCCCATGAGCTGACCCATGCGGTCACCGACCAGCATTTCGACCTGACACGCGCGGACAAGCTTTCCGCGGGCGACGCCGACGACCAGGCGACGGCGTACGCGGGGCTGGTCGAGGGCGACGCCACCGTGATGATGCAGGTCTACCACGACCAGGCGCTGTCCCCCGCCGAGCAGGCGTCCGCCGACCGCGCCGGCGCGGCCCAGCAGAGCCCGAAGCTGGATGCCGCCCCGGCGGTGCTCCGCGAGTCGCTGCTCTTCCCGTACTCGGCCGGAGCCGCCTTCGTGCGCGGGCTGTACCAGCACGGCGGCTGGGACGCGGTCAACCGCGCCTACCGCGATCCGCCGACCTCGACCGAGCAGCTCCTGCACCTGGACAAATACCTGGGCCGGCGCGACGTCCCTCAGGACGTGAAGGTCCCCGACCTGCGAAGCGCGCTCGGGCAGGGCTGGCGGGAGGGGACCCAGGTGGAGTGGGGCGAGTTCGACACCCGCCTGCTGCTGCAGGGCAGTTTCCCGGTGACCACCGCCGAGCGGGCGGCCGCCGGCTGGGACGGCGGCGAGCTGCGCAGCTTCGAGCGTGGCAAGGGGACCGCGCTGGTGCTGCGCACGGTGTGGGACTCACCCGCCGAGGCGGCCGAGTACTGCACGGCCATGGCGCGCTGGGCGTCGGTGCGTCTCGGGCCGCCGGTGGGCACCAACCGCTGGTCCGGGTCGTTGCAGCAGGGCGCGCTGGTCTGCGGCGGGACCCACGCCGCCTGGGTGTCGGCGCCGGACCGGACGTCGCTGGACGGCATGGTTCGCGGTTTGGGCGTCGCCTGAGCCGCCCGGACCAGGAGGGGGCCACGGGGTTGCGCTGGCGCCGTCTGCGCCACCTGGCGCTCGCTGGGCTGGCGGCCGCACTGGTCGCGCCGCTGCTGGCGGCCACACGGCCGGGGACGACCGCGCCCCTGTTCAGCGCCGGCCTGCTCGGCAACGACCAGGTCCTCGAGCCGATCCCACCCGACGAGGTCAAGGGGGCCTCGTACGTCCCGGGCAGCAACGTCCTGCGGCTGGCCGACGGCAGCTATCGCTACCTGCCCGCCGCCACCGAGCCGGTCACCGTCGACCCCGGCGATGCTGGCGCGGCCGCGGGGACGCGACCCGGTGACCTCGGGCCCGGCGGCGCCCCCGCCGCGGAACCGACTGCCGCTGGCCCTGCCACTGTGCCGCCTGGCGGCGGTGCGGACCCGGGGGTGCTGGCGGCGGTGGCGGGGGACCGGGCCTGGTTGGCCGACGGGACCGTCCCGGGGGGGAGCGCGAGGCAGCGGGCGGGTGCGGAACGGGCACTGCTGGACCTTCACCTGTTGCTGCGGCCGGGTGGGGCGGTGCTGGCGGCGCAGACGCCCTACTGGGCGTACGTGTGGCCGAGGGACGCGAGCTTCGCGGCGGCGGCGTTCGCGGTGACCGGGCACGGGCCCGAGGCCGCGGAGATCCTGGGCTTCCTCGCCGGCACACAGCAGCGTGACGGGACCTGGCCGGCGCGCTCGCGTCCGGACGGGACGCCGGTCAAGGACTCCCGGCCGGCGCAGCTCGACGCCAGCGGCTGGGTCCCCTGGGCGGCATGGCTGGCCAGCGACGGAGGCCGCGACCTGGGGACGGCCCGGCGGTTGTGGCCGATGGTCGGCTCGGCGGCGACCGCGGCGGAGCGGTCGCTCGGGCCCGACGGCCTGCCGCCGGCGGGCCCCGACTACTGGGAGCGTCCCGAGCGCCGGCCGACGCTGGGCACGGCCGCTGCGCTGCGGGCGGGGCTGCGCGCCGCGGGCGACCTGGCGGAGGCCCTGGACCACCCCACGGAGGCGGTGCGCTACCGGTCGGCGGCCTCAAGGCTCGGCTTGGCGATCGACCGGGCGTTCTGGGGGCCGGCGGGCTTCCACCGCTACCCGGTCCGCCTCGGGGACACCGCACCGCGCGGCGACGGCCCGGACGCGGCCGTGACCTGGCTCGGGCCGCCGTTCGCGCCGTCCAGCGGCATCCTGCGGGAGGGGTTGGCCCGCGCGGCGGCGCAGCTCGCCCCCGGGAACGGGGGAGCGGTACCGGGGACGCCCTGGCGCGGCGCCGACTACTGGACGCCGGCCACGGCCAGCTTCGCGCTGGCCGAGATGGCGTCGGGCGAGCGCCTGGACGCGGAGCGGCGGCTGGACTGGCTGCTCGACCACCGCACGACCCTCGGCGCGTTCCCCGAGCGGGTGCGGCGCGGCGACGGCTCGCCCCGCTCGGTCGCGCCGCTGGCCTGGACCGACGCGATCGTGCTGCTCACCCTCGCGAGCCGGGATCGTCCCCTGCCGATCCCCGGGGCGTGACCGGGGTCCACGCGCGGGCCTGGTCCTGGTCCTCGTCCTCGTCTTCGCTCGGCCGCAGCTCCTCCCGGCCCTCCGCCCGCGAGTGCACCCGGTCGCCGGCGTCCGCCTCCCCCGGCGTCGTGGCCGCTTCCGCCGGCGCGCCGCCCTCGCCTGGCGGTGCCGGTTCGGCGGCTGAGGAGGATGGCCTGTCGAGCGCGGCGAGGCCGCTCACCGCCGGGCCGGTCTCTGCATTGGCCTCGGCGGCGTCGCGCGCCTCGAGCTGCTCGGTCAGCAGGACCCTCATCGCCGCCGCGACCGGGATGGCCATGAGCGCGCCGACCAGCCCGAGCGCTGTCGCGCCGATCAGCCCGGCGACCAGCACGGCGACGGCGCTCAGGTTGACGGTCGACCGCAGGATGCGCGGCGCGATCAGATAGTTCTCGATCTGCTGGTACACCACGAAGAAGAGCGCGACCAGCACGGTCGTGGGCCACAGCTTGCTGGTGAACAGCGTCAGGACCACGGCGATGATCGCGCCCAGTGTGGCACCGATCATCGGGATCAGGTCGGTCAGCGCGACCACGAAGGCCAGCGGCACCGAGAACGGCACCCCGAGCGCTGTGAAGCAGACGAACGCCGCCAGCCCGGCAACCAGCGAGATGAGGATGTTGCCGATCATGTAGGCGCCGACCTTGTCGATCACCACGTCGGCGATCCTGCCCATCTGGTCGCGGCGTGCGCGCGGGAACAGCCGGACCAGGCCGTTGCGCAGCCGCGGCAGGTCGGCCATGAAGTAGATGGCGAGCACCAGCACGGTCAGGGTCGAGAACAGCGCGCCGAAGATCCTGCCGGTGAGGCCGAACAGGCCGCTGCCCAGGCGGGACGGCAGGCCCGAGATGACGCTCTGGATCTGCTTGGTGAGGTTGTAGCGGTCGCTCAGCGCCCGGTACCGGCTGGACCGGTCCTGGAGCTGGTTCAGGTAGCCAGGCAGGTCGCCGACCAGGCCGCGGAACTGCGAGACCATCGCGGGAATCACCGACATCAGGAAGGCCGCGGTCAGCGCCAGCACGATCACGAAGATGATCGTGACCGCGACGCCCCTGCGCACGCCCCGCTTGACCAGCCAGCGCACCGCGGGATCCAGGCTGATCGCCACGAAGAGGGCGATCGCGGCGCGGATCAGCACGCCCCGGGCGGTGTAGACGGCGGCGGCCGCCGCCAGCGTGGCGAGCACGCCGAGGCTCGCGAAGGCGCCCCAGCGGAACAGCACCGCCGGATGGAGCCTGGGCTGCCCGTCGGCGCCGGGATCCGGTTCTCCGCTGCCCGCCGGCACCTCGGGCGGATTTGGCCTGCTCATGGCGCAAACGCTACTACGGGGCACTCTGCCGGCGCAGCAAGCAGGTTTGAGAACTCCCTCGATCCGGTCGCCCGGGATGGCGCTGGCGCGAGTACGATGAGGCCATGGACCGGCGCATCTTTGGCCTCGAGAACGAGTACGGCGTGACCTGTACGTTCCGGGGACAGCGTCGGCTGTCGCCCGACGAGGTCGCCCGCTACCTGTTCCGGCGGGTGGTGTCGTGGGGAAGGTCGTCCAACGTCTTCCTGGAGAACGGCGCCCGCCTCTACCTGGACGTGGGCTCCCACCCCGAGTACGCCACCCCCGAGTGCGACTCGGTGCTGGAGCTGATCACCCACGACAAGGCCGGTGAGCGCATCCTCGAGAGCCTGCTGGCGGCCGCCGAGGCCCGCCTCCACGAGGAGGGCATCGCCGGCCAGATCTTCCTGTTCAAGAACAACACCGACTCCGCGGGCAATTCGTACGGCTGCCACGAGAACTACCTGGTGTCGCGGTACGGGGAGTTCCAGCGGCTCGCCGACGTGCTGATCCCCTTCTTCGTCAGCCGCCAGATCCTCTGCGGCGCCGGCAAGGTGCTGGCCACGCCGCGCGGCGCGGTCTACTGCGTCGCCCAGCGTGCCGAGCACATCTGGGAGGGCGTCTCCTCGGCGACAACCCGCTCCCGGCCGATCATCAACACCCGCGACGAGCCCCACGCGGACGCCGAGCGCTACCGCCGGCTGCACGTGATCGTCGGCGACTCGAACATGTCGGAGTGGTCGGCGTTCCTCAAGGTGGGCGCCACCGACCTGGTGCTGGCGATGGTCGAGGAGGCCACCGTCCTGCGGGACCTGACGCTGGACAACCCGATCCGGGCGATCCGCGAGATCTCCCACGACATGACCTGCCGGCGCAAGGTCCGGCTGGCCAACAACCGCGAGGCCAGCGCGCTGGAGATCCAGCGCGAGTACTTCGAGAAGGCGGCCAGGTTCGTGGAGCGCCGGGACGCCGGCGAGACGGCCAAGAAGGTCATCGACATGTGGGGCAAGGTCCTGGACGCGCTCGAGCAGCAGGACCTCGACTCGATCGGGCGCCAGGTCGACTGGGTCACCAAGTACCTGCTGATCGAGCGGGCGAGGGCGCGGCACAACCTGCCGCTGTCGCACCCCAAGATCGCGCTGATCGACCTGACCTACCACGACGTGAACCGCAAGCGCGGGCTCTACTACCTGCTGGAGCGCAGCGGCGCGGTGGAGCGGGTCTGCGACGACCGGGCGGTCGACCGCGCGACCCAGGAGCCGCCGCAGACCACCAGGGCCCGCCTGCGCGGCGAGTTCATCCGCCAGGCCAAGGAGCGCCGCCGCGACTACACCGTCGACTGGGTGCACCTGAAGCTGAACGACCAGGCCCAGCGCACCGTGCTCTGCAAGGACCCGTTTCGGGCGTACGACGATCGGGTCGACAAACTGATCGCAAGCATGTAACCGGGTTCCCGGTTCACCGGTGGGTGCCGCTGCGCATCGCTTCGCTCGCTCCGCTCCACCCCCCCAGTTCCCCAGGGCCCCGCTCCGCCTCGCCGCGTTCCGCCGGTGCCGCCCGCCGGTGCCGCAGGCCGGCCAGCAGGGCCACCACCGCGCCGCCGTAGCGGCTGGCGAAGCCCAGCAGCGTGTCGAGCAGGTCGCGTCCGGCGTTGACCTGGATCGGGCCGAGGGCGGACGGGCCGGCTGGCGCGATCGGGACCAGGGTGATCGAGAGGGCGACGGTGACCAGGCTGGTGACGCCCCAGGGGATGACCGCGACGATGCCCAGCAGCGGGACCATGTGCCAGTAGAACACCCAGGGCGTCAGCAGCAGGTAGGCGAGGAAGAAGGTGGCGATCGCCGGCCAGGGGTCGACGCCTGCCCGGAGCCTGCGCGCCACCAGCACGAACGCCACCACGATCGCGACCGTCGCCAGCAGCCGCCCGCCCTGCTCGCCGATTGCCGCGGCGGTCGACGGCGCCACCCCGCCCAGCGGCAGCGCGGCGGCTAGCAACCGCCGGACCAGGTTGCCTGGGCTGCCGCTGGAGTAGTGGTCGCTCACGTCGACCGCGCTGGTGAACAGCTTGGTCCCAGCGCTCGAATAGGGCAGGTAGGCGAGCGCGGTGAGCCCGGCGCCGAGCGCGCCCAGCCGCGCCACCGTCAGCGCCCACGCGGCCGGCCGCTTGCCCGCCGCCAGCCACAGCGCGTAGAGGGCGGCCAGCGGTCCCATGTAGACCTTGAACAGGAACAGCACCACCAGCAGGGTGAAGGCCAGCTGCCGCCGGCCGCGGTAGTGGGCGGCGACGGCCGCGGCCAGCACCAGCAGCAGCAACGCGTCGACGTGCGCCGACATCGGGATCGCCTGCAGCACCATCGGGTTCCAGCCGATCAGCAGGATCGGCCAGCCCTGGGCGGCCGTGGAGGCTCTGCGCCGGCGCAGCAGGACCACCAGCAGCGCTACCGCGCCCAGCTCCGCCGCGGTGAGCAGGACCTTCATCAGGATCACCCAGGTCAGCAGGCTTTCGCCCGAGACCGCCGCCAGCCCCCGGAGCAGCAGCAGGAACGGCGGCCCGTAGACCGGGCCGGTCAGCCGCCAGGACCAGAACGGGTGCCACAGGTCGAAGGGGTGCTGGTCCGGGAAGGAGAGGTACGGGTTGGCGCCGTAGGCGGTCTGGACCTTGCCGTAGAACGAGTAGGCGTAGACGTCCTTGGAGGCCACCGGTGGCACCAGCAGCGCCAGGAGCTGCAGCAGGACCGCGCCGGTGATCAGGGCTCCGAGCCCAAGGCGCCGGCCCCGGCGCCACTGCCAGACGGCGGCCGCAAAGCACGCCATCGACACCACCCAGAAGGGCGTGACCAGCCCCTGCGGCTTGAGCTCGACGTCGAAGTCCTGGTTGGTGGGCAGCCTGTGCATGCTCACGAACTTGGGCGCCAGCGGCAGCACCAGGAACAGCCCCACCCCCAGCGCGATCCCCGCCAGGCAGGTGAGCAGGACCGCCCGGTCGCTCCGCCGCGCCAGCCAGCCCAGCGGCCGGGCGATCACGGCCGCGCCTCCCGGGCCTCCCCTTCCTCGCCCGCGGCCAGGCGCCCGGCCAGCGTGCCGGCGGCGCCGGCCGCGGCGAAGAACACCGGGTCGTCGTCGGGGCCGCGGCCCATGCTGCGCACCTCCAGGCCGCAGGCGGCCAGCAGCTTGGCAGCGTCCGGCGGCTCCACCGGCACCAGGTCGTGGCGGGCCGAGACGCCGGCGGCGTCGAGCTGCCCGGCGACGGTGGCCGCCAGCTCGGGGTCGTCCAGGACCGGCACCGCGACGCTGGCGCGCGCCAGCGCGAGCCTGCCGAGCGCGGTCAGGCTGTGGTGGCTGACGCCCCGGTGGCGCTGGCGCCCATCCGCGGTGGACATGCGCAGGCACGCGACCGGCCGCCCGCCCAGGGCGCCGGCGGCGTTGACCGCCTCGGCCACCTGGGTCCCGGAGAAGCCGAGCGCGGTGCCGGTGCCCATCCCGCCCGGGCCCTGCGCCACCACGACCACGTCGGCGCCGAGCACCTCGCGCGCCGCCACCAGTCCCGAGTGCACGGTGATGGCCTCCAGGTCGCCGCCGAAGGCCTGCCCGGCGGTGACGATCCCCTCCACCAGCCCGCTGGAGCGCAGCTCGCCGGCCAGCCGCGAGAACGCCAGCGGCAGGGCGGCGCCGTCGGTCATGACGTAGGCGACCCGAAGGCCGGGGGCGGCGGCCCTGGCGGCCGCGGCGACCACCGGGACCATGGAATGCAGTTCGGCGCAGACGACCGGCAGCCCGCCGAGGTCGGTGACGGACTCGACCGCAGCGCGGTGCGGGCTGGCCTCCTCCTCTACGGCCAGCACGCGCACCTGGGCAGGGGTGTAGCGGGCCTTCATCGCGTGGCCGGGGCCGTGGTCGTCGCGGTCGGCGCCGGTCCGCGCCATGACCAGGTGGAACCCGCCGGTGCCGAGCCCCAGCTCCACCGCCGTGGTGTTCAGCGCCACCCGGTCGCCGACCTCCAGCGGCCCGACCAGGTCGTCGTAGCCGACCGCGCGCGCCGCGGAGCCGTCGGGGTCGATGGTCACCGATGCCTCGGTCGCGCCGGGCCTTCGGCGCAGGATCGCCGTCACCACTCCATGGCGGACGCGGATCACCCGGGCTCAGCGCCTCTGACCGGTTCCGTTGCCGCTTCCAACGCCGTTCCCGCGGTCGCCGGGCGGCTGCACGCGGCGGAGCACGTAGGCGCATTCGAGGTCGCCGGCCTGCATGTGGGCGACCCGCTCGACCTCGACGCCGGGGCCGGCGAGCTGCTGGAACAGCGCGAGCTCGTGGGCGCACGCGCTCGGGTGGGCGCCGGCGACCTTGGCGATCGCGCAGTTGTGCTCGCGCACCAGGTAGCGCTCCGCGCCGTCGGACTGCCACTCGGCCATGTAGCCGTTCTCGTCCTGGATCGCGGCCAGTTCACCGGCCAGCTCCGGAAGCTCCCGGCCGCTGGTGCGCTGCGCGTAGCGCTGCGCGAGGATGCGCTGGCGGTGCGCGAACATGCGCTCCACGCCATCGTCGCCGAGCTGGCAGCGGACGGCGTCCAGGAGCTGGGCCGCGAGCTGGTCGTAGTTGCGCGGGAACAGGTCGTGGCCAGCCTCGGTCAGTGCGTACAGGTGCGCGGGCCGCCCGCGGCCGAGCGCGCGGGTGGTCTGCGTCACCAGGCCCTCGCTCTCCAGCGTCTCGAGGTGGCGCCGGACGGCGGGCCCGGACAGGTCGAGCGCGTCGCAGAGCTGCGCGACCGTCTGTGGCCCGTTGCGCTTGATCAGCTCGAGCACCGTGCGCTTGGTCGACGGGGGGCTGGGAGCTGGCTCTTGCACGCTGGCTCCGATGCGCTGTGGGACGATTGCACCGGGCCCGGACGACTCGTACGAGCAGGCCGGACCCTGTGGTCGTCAGGCTACAGCCTTCCAGGGCAACGATGCATGCTCATGCGGGCGCCTGGCGGCGAGACCGGCCAATGGATGCCGGGCCAGGCTACGGGGGGCTAGAGGAGCTGAGATGAAGACGATGCCGGGAGTGAGTTCGACCGCCGCCAGGGTGCCCGCCTCGGGGATCCGCGAGATCGCCAACCTGGTGATGGAGCGCGGCGGCGACGACATCCTGCGGCTGGAGATCGGCGAGCCGGACTTCGGCACGCCGGCGCACGTGATCGAGGCCGCCCACCGCGCCGCCGAGGCGGGTGTCGGCTACACCCACAGCGCGGGCACGCCGCGGCTGCGCGAGGCGATCAGCGCCAAGCTGGAGCGCGTCAACCAGGTGCGCTGCCCGCCCGATCGGCTGATCGTCAGCCACGGTGCGGTGCAGGGCTGCTCGGCGGTGCTGTCGGCGCTGCTGGAGCCCGGCGACGAGGTGCTCATCGCCGACCCGGCCTGGCCCAACTACGAGATGCTCACCCTGCTGCACGGGGCGGTCCCGGTCCGCTATCCGGCACCGCCCGAGCGGGGCTTCCTCCCCGACGTCGCCGAGATCGAGCCACTGGTGGGGCCGCGCACCCGGGTGATGGTGGTCAACAGCCCCTCCAACCCGGCCGGCGCCGTGTTCGCGCCGGCGCTGGTCGCCGAGCTGGTCGAGCTGGCCCGTCGCCATGACCTGGTGCTGCTGGCCGACGAGGTCTACGACCAGCTGGTCTTCGAGGGAGCCCCGGCGAATGCGGCCGCCCTTGACCCCGAGCGGGTGGTCGGGCTCTACAGCTTCTCCAAGACCTACGCGATGACCGGCTGGCGGATCGGCTACGTGGCGGCCCCGGCCTGGCTCGCCCCGGCGCTGTGGACCCTGCAGGAGCCGCTGGTCTCCTGCGTCTCGGAGGTGAGCCAGGCGGCCGCCCTGGCGGCCCTGGAGGGGCCGCAGGACTGCGTGGCCGAGATGCGCGAGGCCTACCGGCGCCGCCGCGACCTGGTGGTGGCGCTGCTCGGCGAGGAGGGCATCGAGGTGCCGCCGCCGCACGGCGCCTTCTACCTGATGCTGCCGTTGGGGGCGGGCGTGGACGGCCGCCGCGCCGCCCTCGACCTGGTCGAGCACGGCGTCTCCGTCGCCCCGGGCTCGGCGTTCGGCGACGCCGCCCGGGACCACGCCCGCCTCTCGCTCGGCTCCAGCCAGGAGGTGCTCGGCGAGGCCATCGGGCGGCTGGTGGCCTGGTACCGGGCGACCGGCGGCGGCGCCAGCCTGCAGGCCCACGGCCCCGCCGCGGGCATGAAGGCGCACGGCGCGGCCTGAGGCGCGGGGAGCGACGGCCGGCGGGTGGCGGGCTGCGATCCGGGCCCTCCAACCCGCGATCCCCTCCGTCACCTATTCGGTGCGGGCCCCGGTGCCGCTGGTCGCGCCGCTGGCGGTCCTGCCGCCCGTCGCCACGGGCCCTTGGCGACGCAGGGCACCCAGCAGCGTGACGGCCAGCACGGTGCCGGTCAGCAGGGCCAGGCCGGCCTCCAGATAGCCGGCGTGCAAGGCCGACACGAAGGCGTCGCCGATCACGCGCCGGAAGGCGGGGTCAGGGACCTGGAAGCCGCCGGTGGCCCCGCTGGCGGCGTCGCCGACCCCCGGCGGCAGGGCGGCGCGGAAGCGGCTCGAGAAGACCGCGCCGAGCAGCGCGATCCCGACCGCGCCGCCGACCTGCCGGCTGGTGTTGAGGATCGCCGAGGCCACGCCCGACTGCCTGGAGTAGTCCAGAGTTGGCCAGAGCGTGCGGCAACGTATGATCTCGCCGTGCTGGACGCGCGCGGTGCAGCTCGGCTGGATCGCGCCGTCCCGGGCCACCGACGAGGTGGAGTAGGCGGCCCGGGACGCCGGCGCTCAGGCCAGCCGGTAGGCACCGATCACCTCCTGCTCGACCCGGTTGCCGGCGCTGTCGGCGGCGGTCACCCGGATCGACACGCTGCCGGTCCTGGGCTGGACGGCGGTGACGAGGTAGCTGCCGTGGCCGCGGGGCAGCGCCAGCACCGGCCGCCAGGTCGCGCCGTCGTCATAGGACAGCGCGACGCCGGTGACGGTGACCGGCAGGGAGCTGGCCTGCGAGTGGTGGCTGGCCACCACCTCGAAGGCGTGCGCCCGGCCGCTGTAGGTGGCGATCACCGGGATGCCGCGGCCGGACCGGTCGTCCAGGCCCTCGCGGGCCAGCTCCCGGACGTCGAACAGCTCCCGGTCCAGCGCGTCGGCCCGCAGCTGTGGCTGCACGTCCGAGGGGATGACGTAGTAGCCGGTGGCGTCGCCGTTGACCTCGAAGTAGGGCGGCGGACCACTGGCCCGCGGCGAGGGTTGCACCGCCACGCTCTCGCGGCCGTCCGGCTGGCGGGTATAGCTGATCCGGTCGCCGGTGATCAGGGTGATCTGCTGGGTTCCTCCGGGACCGGGCGGGGCGGTCGCGACACCGCCGCCCGCCGGCGGGCGGCCGGGTGGAGCGGGCGCCGCGCCGGCCGGCTGGCCGGACAGTAGCAGCCCGACGGCCAGCAGCATGGCGAAGATGGCGCCAGGGCGCGGGGGCAGACGCATGCTGCGCTCCTTGTGTCCCCCCTGACCAGGCGTGGCGAGGGGACTCTACGAACGCGACCGGGCCAGGGCCAGAGCTCCAGGCGGCAAGTTCGCGCCGTTGTCGTGAACCCGCCACCGGCCGGGTGACCGCCCGGCCGGTGGCGTCCGGCTCAGTGGACCCGGGTGATGGCCTGTTGGAGGACCGTGAACAGGTTGCCCGAGGCCAGGTAGACGACCACGGCGAGCGGCAGCCAGGCGGCCAGGGGGATCACCGCGAACGGCAGCACGCGGGTCAGGGCCGCGGCCTGTCGCGCCCCGGGCTGCGTGTCGCCGGCCCGCTCGCCCTGCGCCGGCCCCAGGCGCCGAGCCGCGCGGCCCGCCCGCCACGCTGACAGCGTGGCGCCGACCACCAGCACGCCCACCAGCGCCAGCAGCACGGGCGGGGGAGCCGCCAGCAGGGTGGTGCCGAGCGGGACGCCGAAGAGCGCGCCGGTGAAGGCCGACGCCCGGACCACCCGGTAGACGACCCACAGGACCGGGAGCTGGGCGAGCTGCAGGAGCACCGGGAGGCAGCCGGAGCCGGCGAGCATGCCCACGCCGCGCTCGCGGTACAGGTCCAGGATCGCGGCCTGGAGCCGCTCCGGCCGCTTAGCGTGGCGCTTGCGGAGTGCGGCGATCTCCGGTTGCAGCTCCGCCTGGGTACGGGCCGCGCGCGCCTGGGCGATCGCCAGCGGCAGCAGCGCCACGCGGACGAGCACGGTGAGCAGCACGATCGCCACCCAGGCGCTGGAGGCGCCCAGCAGCGGCCGGGTGGCGGTGTCGAGGAACGTGAGCAGGTGTTGGGCGAGCTCGATGGGTGCGAGCATGCGGGAACCCCCTTGGGACGTTGACGCGTGGTGGTCACGCGGCCACGCGCCAACGGCGGGGCTCCGATCGGAGGCGGACGGCCCGCCGGCTACGCGGCCGCGGTGAGCGTGCGGTCGGGGGCTCGCGGCCGGTGGCCGTCGGCCGCGTCGGGATCGGCCTGCCAGGGGGGAGCGGCCGGCCAGGCCAGCCGCTCGATGCGACGCGGGCCGGCCTCGATGTCGAGCCGGACACTCGCCGGCGCGCCTGGCGGCCGCCAGCCCGCCAGCAGGGCGGCGAGGCCGACCGCGACGGTGGCGATCAGCAGCACGCCCGCCTGCGCGGCCAGCAGCTCGTAGACCAGGTACCCGGTGCTCATCTCCAGACGAGTCTACGCCGGGCCGCTCCCGGCACCGCGGGTCACGCCGGCGGCCCTCTCGCCGTGGGCCGCGGCCCGCCTCGTCGACGCACGAGGCCGCGGCTACCTGGCATTGTGCGGCGGTGGCATGGCATTCTCGCCCCGCGGGCCACCGCCGCCAACAGACCGCGCCACACCAGCCGCGCCCACCCCGGTCGCGCGCCCTCCGTCCCCCGATCAAGGAGGCAGTCGCGTGTCACTGTCGTCCAGCGCCATCCCGCGACCCGGCCAAGCGGTCCTCGCCGACCTGCTGCCCGGCGAGCGGGTCCGCGACCTTGCGCTGGTGGTCGCCTACGCCGGCTTCACCGGGCTGGCCGCGCAGCTGGTGGTGCCGCTGCCGTTCACGCCCGTGCCGGTGACCGGGCAGACCTTCGCGGTGCTGCTGGGCGCTGCGGCGCTCGGCTGGCAGCGCGCCTTTCTCGGCATGGGGCTGTACCTTGCGGCCGGGCTGGCGGGTGTGCCCTGGTTCAGCCAGTGGAGCGGCGGGACCGACACCCTGTCGGCGCCGTCGTTCGGCTACATCGTCGGCTTCCTGGTGGCCGCCGCCCTGGTCGGGCGGCTGGCCGCCGGCGGCCTGGACCGCACGCCTCTGCGGGTGGTGCTCACGATGGTCGCCGGCAACCTGATGATCTACGCCTTCGGGCTGCCCTGGCTGATGGCCAGCGTCCACGTGGGCCTGGCCAAGGGCCTCGACCTTGGCGTGACCCCGTTCCTGGGCGGCGACGCGCTCAAGATCGCCCTGGCCGCCGGGCTGCTGCCGTCGGCGTGGGCGCTGGTGCGGCGCACCAGGGGCTGAGGCTGAACCGGCGGCGGCCGCGCGGCCGCGGTGGCCGGCGCGGCCGGCGGGCCCGCCGGCGCTCAGGTGGAGGAGAATCCGCCGTCGACGAAGATCGTCTGCCCGGTGAGGTAGCCGGAGGAACGGCTGGCCAGGAACACCGCCACGCCGGCGAAGTCCTCGAGCTCGCCGTTGCGTCCGGCCATCGTCCGGGAGGCCAGCGCCCTGGCGCGTTCAGGGTCGTCGAAGACCGGCAGGGTCATCGCCGTGCGGACGAATCCGGGGGCGATCGCGTTGCAGCACACGCCGCGGCTCGACCACGCCTCCGCCTGGGAGCGCGTGAGCGCGGCGACGCCGGCCTTGGAGACGCCGTAGGCGCCGCTGTTGCCGAACGCCCGGATCGACTGCTGCGACGCGAGGTTGATGATCCTCCCGAAGCCGCGCGCCGCCATCCGCGGGCCGTAGGCCTGGCCGAGAAGGAACGGGGCGTCGAGGTTGACCGCCATGGTCCGGTCCCAGTCGCCGGTCGGCAGCGCCTCCAGCGGCGGCCGCAGGTTCACCCCGGCCGCGTTCACCAGGATGTCGGGCTCGCCGAACGGCACGGTCGCGTCCTCGGTGGCCTGGCGCAGCGCCGCGCGGTCGCCGAGGTCGGCGGCCACACGGGCGGCGCTGGCACCGCCGCGCTCCAGCTCGCCGACCGCCTCGTCCAACGCCCGCTCGCCGCGGGCCACCACCACGACGCTCGCGCCCGCGCCGCCGAGCGCCCCTGCGATCGCCCGGCCGATACCCGAGCTCCCGCCCGTCACCACGGCGACCAGCCCGCGCAGCGAGAACAGCTCCTCCAGGAACCCGCTCACCATGGGCGCGATCTTGCCCATGCGGCCGGGCGCCTGTCGAACCCTGCGCCCACCGCCCCGCCGCCCCGCCGCCCCAGCCGGCCTTCTGTTGCTCACGCCGTTGAGCTGGAACTGCCGCGATGGAATCATCAGGGAGACGCGAGGAGGGGTTGTGGAGGAACGGGCCGGGCAGGGCTGGGAGACGGCCTTCGTGCTGGGCGGCGGGGGAGTCCTCGGCGCGCACGAGGTCGGCATGCTCCAGGCGCTGACCGAGGCCGGGATCCGGCCCGACCTGATCGTCGGCACCTCGGTCGGCGCGATCAACGGCGTGCTGGTGGCGGCCGACCCGGACCGCGCCGTGGCGCGGCTCGGCAGGCTGTGGCGCGACAGCGCGGTCGGCGAGGCGTTCGGCGGCTCGCTGTTCGGCCGCGTGGCTACGCTGGCCCGCTCCGGCACCCACCTGCACTCCAACGCGCCCCTGCGCCACATCCTCGAGGAGCTGCTGCCCGTCCGCCGCATCGAGGACCTGGCCGTGCCCTTCCAATGCGTGGCCGCCAGCGTCGAGCGCGCCGCCGCCCACTGGTTCGCCGACGGCCCGATCGTGCCGGCGGTGCTCGCCTCCGCCGCCGTCCCCGGCCTGCTGCCGCCGGTCCGGGTGGGCGGCGAGCACTTCTTCGACGGCGGACTGGTGCACAGCATCCCCGTCGGCCGCGCGGTCGCGCTGGGCGCCCGCGAGGTCTACGTGCTCCACGTGGGGCGCATCGAGACCCCGCTGGAGGTGCCGCGGCGCCCCTGGGAGGTCGGCCTGGTCGCCTTCGAGATCGCCCGCCGCTACCGCTTCGCCGAGGAGATGGCCTCGCTGCCGAGCAACGTGAAGGTGCACGTGCTGCCCGCCGGCGTCAACGGCGCGGGCTCCGGCGCCGAGCTGTCGCAGCTCCGCTACCGGGACTTCTCCCGGATCGAGGAGCACATCGAGCGCGCCCACGAGGCCGCGGCCGCCTACCTGACGGCCGCCGGCGGGCGGGGGTGAGGCGTGCTGCCGCCCCGGATCCTCCGCCGCCTGCTGCTGGCGCCGCTGCTGCTGGCACTGACCGTGGTCGTCATCGTCACCATGCCGCCGCTGGTGCTGCTGGCCGCCGCCGTGTCGCCGTGGCTGCCGGGCCGCTGGCGGGCTCTGCGGTTGCTGTGGTTCGCGCTGGTGTGGCTGGTGCTGGAATCGGCGGCGCTGTTCGCCTGCCTCGGCCTGTGGATCGCCAGCGGCTTCGGCGGCCGCCTGCGCTCCGAGCCCTACCAGGACCGCCACTACGCGATCATGCGCTGGTTCCTGGACGTCATGTTCCAGGTGGCGACGAGCGTCTTCCAGCTGCGAGTCGAGGTCGAGGAGCCGGAGCGCACGCCCAGGGAGCTGGCTGCCCGCCTGGCCGGCCCGGTGATCGTCATGAGCCGTCACGCCGGGCCCGGCGACTCCTTCCTGCTGGTCCACCGGCTGCTGGCCGACTACCACCGGCGGCCTCGGGTGGTGCTGAAGGCGATGCTCCAGCTCGACCCCGGCCTGGACGTGATGATGAACCGCCTGCCGCACGCCTTCGTCAGCGCCCGGCACGCCGGTGCCGGCCGGGTCATCAAGGAGATCGAGCGGCTGGCCAGCGACCTCGGGCCGACCGACGCGTTGGTGATCTTCCCGGAGGGCGGCAACTTCACCCCCCGCCGCCGGCTGCGCGCCATCGAGCGGCTGGAGCAGCGCCAGCTCAGGGAGCAGGCCGCCCGCGCCCGCGCCTTGGAGCACCTGCTGGCCCCCCATACCGGCGGCGCGCTGGCGGCGATCGCGGCGGCGCCCAGCGCCGACGTCGTATTCGTCGCGCACACCGGGCTGGAGGACCTGATCACCGTGGGCGACATCTGGCGCAGCCTGCCGATGGAGCAGGTGCTCAAGGCCCGCTGGTGGCGCGTGCCCGCCGCAGAGGTGCCGAGCGGCCGGGACGAGCAGGTGCGCTGGCTCTACGACTGGTGGGCGCGGATCGACGCCTGGATCTCGGAGAACCGGCCGGTGCCGCTGCCGCGCCAGCGCTCCAGCCCCCGCGGCGCGCGAGCGCGCTGACGAGCACCCCGCGGATGCCGGGACCAATGAGCTGAGCGTGCCGAATTGCGCCGGCTCGCCAGAGGGGGCGAGAATCCGTCGCCGGAAGCCATTCCCCCCTGGGAGACACCATGAGCGTGTTCGAGCCACACACGGACGACGAGTCCGGCGGCGCTGGCCAGCTCCCGGCCCTCGACATCGCGCTGCGGGGCCGCAAGGGCCAGCAGGTGAGCGCCTACATCGAGGACCTGGCCACGCGCATCGACCAGCAGCGAGCCCGCGCCGATGAGGCCGAGCAGGCGGCGGACCACCTGCAGCGCGAGGTGACGGCGTTGCGCAACCAGCCGCCGCCCTCGTACGAGCACCTCGGGTCCCAGGCCGCCAGGGTGCTCGACGAGGCCGGCCGCTCCGCCAAGGTGCTGATCGAGGAAGCCAAGGAGCGTGGCAAGGCGATCGTCGAGCAGTCCAGAGGGCACGCCGCCGAGTTGATCGCCGCCGCCGAGGAGCGCGCCGAGGAGATCGAGGCCGGCGGACGCCAGCGCGTCGCCGAGGCCGAGGACCGGCGCGAGCGCATCCTCGCCGAGGTCAAGCAGACAGCGGAGGCGCTGCGCGCCAGCGTCGAGCAGGACGCTGAGCGGCACTTGGACGCCGCCCACCAGGCGGCCGAGAAGATGCTCGCGCGGGCCAACAACGAGCGGTCCTCGTTGCAGGCGGAGTCCAAGCGCCTGCGCGACTACCGCGACGGCCTGCTCGGCTACCTCAGCGGCGTGGAGGCCGACCTCTCCCGCTTCCTGCAAGAGGTCCGCGGCCCCGAACCGACCACCCGCGAGATCCGCGGCGCCAAGCCAGGAGCGCCCACCGGGCCCCGGGCTCCCGAGGAGCCCGACCGGGACCCGGAGCCCGAGGCCGCCTCCGCTCCTCGCCCCCTGCCCGCGGCCGCCCAGGCGGCCAGGCCGGCGCCGACGGCTCCGTCCCGCCAGGACGCGCCCGCTCCACGGCCGCCCGCGCCAGCCGACCGGCGCGAGGAGAACCCCCAGCCCGCGGCGACGCGCCCCCACGACCCCGCACCACAACCCCAGCCAGCCGGGCAGCCAGAGGCCGCCAGCGAGCAGCAGCCCCCAGGCCCTCCGTCCCCCGAGCCCGAGCCCCAACCGCCCACCCAGTCGGCGATCAGCGCCGTCCGCGGCGGCAACTGACCCACTCGCCTCGCTCCGGTCAGTCGACGCTCCCGCGGGGGAGGACCCACTCGGTCGGCTGGCCGGTGATGCTCGCGACGAGGTCGAAGTCGGCGTCGTAGTGCAGCACCGTGAGCCGCTCGATCTCGGCGACCGCCGCCACGAGCAGGTCCGGGATGCTGACCGCCCGGTGCTGGCCACGCCGCAACAGCTCCAGTTGCACTTGGCGCGCTCGCCGCTCTGACTGTGGAGTCATGAAGACGTCGATGAGGTGGTCCAGCATCGTTCGCCGCATGGTCTCGTAGTCCTTGACCAAGCGAGCCGAGAACCCGACCTCCAGTTCGGTGGCGACCGTGATCGCCACGCGGCCAGCCTGCAGCCGGGGGAGCATGACTGCGCGAACCTCCGGCTTGGACAGGCGTGCGAGGACTGATTTGTCGATCAGCCAGGTCGCTGGGCTCACTGCCATGCGGCGGCCATCACCGTCTCGTCACCCAGATCCGCGGCGACATTCGAAAAGCGCTGCAGCGCCGCGTCGTCAAGGCGCGTGCGACGTCGCCGGTTACGAACCGCCTCGCGCAACGCGACAGCGACGGTCTCCTTGATCGTCGCCGTGCCAAGCACCTGGCGCGCCTCCTCCAGAAGCCCGTCCTCGATATCGACGAGTCGCTTCGCCATGATCTCCTCCAGTATATCTCCCGTGAGATCAGTATATACGGTGGGAGGCGCCTCTTTCACGATGTCCCGTGCGACCGGTTAGATTGGAACTGGTGTTCGATCCTCGGGGGAAAAGCTGTTACAGTCCCAGCAGATGAAGCGATGGCAGTCCCCGAGGCGCGAGGTAGCATGCGCGAATGCGCAAGGTCGAACGGCTCGTCAACCTGGTCGCCCTGCTGCTGGACACGCATCGGCCGCTGACGCTCGACCAGGTGGCCGAGCTGGTACCCGGCTATGAAGCCACGGGCGAGAGCCTGCGTCGCATGTTCGAGCGCGACAAGGAGGAGCTGCGCGGGCTGGGCGTGCCGGTCGAGCGTGGCCCGATCGACCCGTGGGGCAGCGAAGAGGGGTACTTCATCGACCGCAACGCCTACGCCATGCCCCGCCTGGACCTTGCACCCGACGAGCGCGCGGCGCTGGCACTGGCGGCGCGCGCGTGGTCGGGGGCGGCCGGCGACCCCTCGGCGCTGGCCGGTCTGTCCAAGCTCGATCTGGACCCCGGTGCCGGCACCGACGCGCTGCGCGCCAACCTGGATGGCGCCAGCCCGCTGCTGGCGACCCTGATCGACGCGGTCACACGGCGCAAGCGCATCGTCTTCACCTACCGGCCGCCGGGACGTCCGCCGTCCGAGCGCCAGGTGGACCCGTACGCGCTGGTCCACCGGCGCGGCACCTGGTACGTGGCCGGCCACGACAGCAGCCGCGAGGCGCTGCGCTCGTTCCGGCTCTCGCGCATGCAGTCGGCCGTGCGCCTGGCCAGGCCGACCGGCCGCGGCCCCGAGTTCGAGGTCCCGGACTGGTTCGACCCGAGCGAGGTGCTGCCGACCGCGGGCGAGCCGGACGCGTCGCCGATCGCGACCGTCCGCGCCGGCAGGGCGGCGGCGCGCCTGGCCGAGCTGCACGGCGCCAAGCCGGACGGCGAGGAGGGCCCGGACGGCCGCGTGACCCTGCGGATGCCGATCGTGGACCGCGAGGGCTTCGTGGACTGGGCGATCGGCAACGGCATCGAGGTGGTCGAGCCCGAGGAGCTGCGGGCACAGGCCCGCCGCCGCCTGGAGGGCCTGCTCGCGCTGGTGGGAGGGAGCCGGAAGTGAGCCGGGGCCCGGTGCAGCGAAACCCGGAGGCGAGCGCGGCGGGGCGGCTGCAGCGGCTGCTCGCGCTGGTGCCGTGGGTGATGGCGCATCCGGAGTCGACCGTCGACGAGGTCTGCGCCCGCTTCGCCATGACCCGCGAGGCGCTTGCGGCCGACCTCGAGCTGCTGTTCATGTCGGGGGTGCCGCCGTACGGGCCGGGTGACCTCATGGAGGCGTGGATCGAGGGCGAGCGGGTCCACATCGGCCTGGCCGACTACTTCGCCCGCGCGCCGCGGCTCACCTGGCGCGAAGCCGCCGGGCTCTACCTGGCCGGCCGGGCTCTGGCGAGCCTGCGGGAACTGGACGAGCACGGCGCGCTGGAGCGCGCGCTCGCCAAGCTGGAGACGGTGCTGCCGTCCGACCAGCTCGACAGGATCCAGGAACTGGCCAGCAGGGTCTCGGTCGACCTCGGCGGTGGCGAGCCCGAGCGGGCCCACCGCGCCATGCTGTCCCGCGCCGCCGCGGCCAGCAACAGAGTGGTGCTGGAGTACTACAGCGGATCGCGCGGCGACCTGAGCCGGCGCAAGGTGGACCCCTGGCTGGTGTTCGCCACAGCGGGCCACTGGTACATGGTCGGCCACTGCCACCGGGCGGGCGGCGAGCGGTTGTTCCGGCTGGACCGGGTGCTCGAGGTCACCCCGACCGACGAGCCCTTCGAGCGGCCAGCCGGGTTCGACCCGGCGTCCTACAGCGAGTGCCCATGGGGCGGCGCCTTCAGCCAGGGGCTCGAGTGCGAGCTGGACCTCGGCCCCCGGGCGGCCTGGGTGGCCGACTGGCTGCCGATCCTGGCGAGCCGGCGCCGCCCGGACGGACGCCTGCGGGTCAAGCTGGCCACCCACGAGCTGGCCTGGGTTGTTCGGCTGGTCCTGCGGCTGGCCCCGGACGCCGAGCCGGTGAGCCCGCCGGACCTGCGCCACGCCGTCGCCGAGGCCGCCCGCCGGGACCTCGCCGCCTACGCCTGACGAGCTTCCGCCAGGCGATCCGCCGGAACGTACGACATGCGCGGGATGCCGATCGCCACGGCGGCGGGTAGGATGCGGGGCCTGTCCGCCGCCGGCTCCCCGGAGGTCGCCCTGCCCCTCGTCGTCGCGATCCTGCTCGGCGTGTTCTGGCTCGGCGTGCTGGTCACGGTCGGGTTTACCGCCTGGCGGCTGCTGGCCAACCTCAAGGCGCTGGCGCGCAGCCTGGCCGACCTGAGCGAGCGGCTGGCTCCCACGCTGCAAGAGCTGGAGGCCAAGGCCCAGGAGACCGCTGAGCTCGGCGAGCGGCTGCAGCGGCGCCAGGCCGCCCGGCAGGCCGCCGCCCGCCGGGGCACGGGGCGCCGGCGCGGGACCGCCCGCTGAGCCCGCCGGCCGGCCGTGGCCCAGCCGCCGGGACGATGGCGGCGTGCGACCTGCGCCGCCGTCCCCCCTGCCCGAATAGCACGGCTGGAGGGTAGACTCGGACCCGTACGTCGAACCCGTAAGGGTCGAGGGCAAAAGGAGCGAGCCAAATGCCAGGGCCAGAATGGATTTGGGTCGTGATCGTGGTCGCGGTCATCTTCGGTGCCAGCCGCCTGCCGTCGATGGGCCGCAACTTCGGACTCGGCATCAAGGAGTTCAAGAAGGGCATCGCCGAGGCCGGCAAGGACGACGACAAGTCCGAGGCCGGGAAGCCGAGCGGTGGCGGCGGTCCCGAGGAGCGTGGCCCCTCGGCCTGATCGCCCGCTGACCTCCTCCGGCCCTTCCTCCACAAGTGCGTGTACCCGTCAAGTGGCGTCGCCTTCGGGACAATCCCGAAGGCGAGATGTCCATTCTCGAGCACATTGCGGAGCTGCGTGACCGTCTCCTGCGGTGCGTGCTGGCCCTGGCGATCACCACCACCGTCTCGTTCGTCGTGCTGTACCAGCCGGTCCTGAGCTTCGTCACGCGCTCCTACTGCAGCATCCCAGCCAAGTTCCGCGTCGCCACGGCCGGTAGCGGCTGCCGGCTGCTGGCGCTTGGGCCGCTGGACCCGCTCGGCATCCGCATCCGGGTTGCCGTCACCGTCGGGCTGGTGCTGGCGATGCCGCTCATCGCCTACCAGCTCTGGCGCTTCATCACCCCGGGGCTGCGCCGCAACGAGAAGCGCTACGCGATCCCCTTCGCGCTGGCGAGCACCATCCTGTTCGCCATGGGCGTGGCGGTGGCCTTCTTCACGCTGCCCAAGGCGATCGGCTTCCTGGTCAGCATCGGCGGGGACAGCCTGACGACCTTCTTCCAGGCCGACCGGTACCTGCGGTTCGTGCTGTTCATGGGGCTCGCGTTCGGCCTGACCTTCGAGTTCCCCCTGGTGCTGGTCTCGCTCTCGATGGTCGGTATCCTGTCCTCGAACGCGATGCTGCGAGCATGGCGGCCGGCGGTGGCGATCATCATCGCGGCGGCGGCGGTGATCACCCCCAGCCAGGACCCGATCAGCCTGTTCGCGATGGCGATTCCAATGTGGATCTTCTATTTTGCGGCGGCAGGCGTCGCCAGGTTCGTCATCGAGCCGGCCCGTGCCCGGCGACGGGCCCAGTTGGAGCAAGGGAGCTAGCGGAAGTGGCCATCAAGGGGAAGACCAAGCGCAGCCAAGGCCGGCCCATGCGCCGGCCTGCCACCGCGCCGCGCGCGCAGATCCTCGAGCGGCGCCAGCCGTGGTACCGGGCCACCGCCTTCCCGGTGACCCTGGCGGTGATCGTGCTCGCTGTCACGCTGCTGGCCGCCTGGAACCGGGCGCAGGTGGGCTGGAGCCGCGACGACGTGCGCCGCTTCGCCGACCAGGTGCGGGCGCAGACCGACCAGCTCAACACGGTCCTGGGAGCGGGCACCAAGCAGCTCCCCGGGATGGCCACCGCCGCCGGCCTGACCAGCGGCAAGCTCAAGCCCAAGGACCTGCAGGTCAGGGCGAGCGGCTGGTCCGCCAAGATCGATGAGCTCGGCCAGAAGGTTGCCAACGTCACGGTTGGCACGCCCGAGGCGGTGAGCTCCTTCGACGGCACGCCGGTCAACAACGTCGGCGGCCACGTGCCCATGCTGACCAGCGTGCGGGACGCCTATACCACCGCGTTCGGCTTCTACTCGCAGGCTGCCACCACCTATCAGAACGCCGGCGGGGCCACCACCGGCGACCTGCAGCAGAAGCTCGTCACGCAGGCGCAGGGGGACGCGGCCAAGGCGTCCGCGGCGATGGACTCGGCCGCCTCGCTGCTGGCGCGGGTGATGGTCCAGTACCACCTGCCGGTGAACCAGCAGCTCCCCGGCGAGTCGCAGACCGCCTTCGGCACCCGCACCGGCACGGCGTCCGCCCAGAACCCTCTGAACCCCAGCGGCCAGAGCGGGATCCCCCCGGTCCCGCCGGTCACCGGCCAGCCCTCGGTCCCGACGGGCACGGGCAACCCGTAGGCCGGGCCGAGCCGCCACCCCGCCGCGGTCGCACCTGAGCCGGGCAACCCCACCGGAGGCCTCTTCGGCGATGCGAGCGCTGCTGGTCCACAACCCCGCCGCCGGTGGTGGCCGCTCCGCCCGCATGCTGCCGGCCGTGCTGGAGCGCCTGCGCTCGGCGCGCGTCGAGGTCGAGGTGCACCGCACCGTCTCGCTCGAGGACGCCCGCGCGGCCGCCCGCCAGGCGGCCAGCTCGGTCGACGCGATCGTGGCCATGGGCGGCGACGGCACCGTTGGCGCCTGCGCCGCCGGCCTCGCCGGCGCCGGCCTGGCGGCCGCCGCCGCCGGTGCCGCGACCGGCTCCGAGGACGTGCTGGCCGCCGCCGCGCCGGGCCTGGAGGGCGCCAGGGTCGCTGCGCTCGGGGTGATCCCGGCGGGCGGCGGCAACGACGCCGCCCGCAACCTCGGCCTGCCGTTCGGGGACCCGCTGGCGGCCGCGGCGATGCTGCCGAGCCTGGGCGCCCGGCGGGCCGACCTGGTGCGGGCGGGAGAGCGGTACGTGCTGAACGCGGCCGGCGCCGGCTTCGACGCGGAGGTGAGCCGGCGCGCCAACCAGCTGCTGTCGAGGGCGCCGGCGCGGCTGCGCTACGTCAGCGCGGTCCTGGCGGAGCTGGTCGTCGGCCGGCCGCTGCGCTTGCGGCTGTGCCTGGACGGCCGCGCGCTCCAGACCAGCGCCTGGCTGGTCGCCGTGGCCAACAGCCAGAGCTACGGCGGCGGCATGCGCATCGCCCCGGCGGCACGGCTCGACGACGGCCTGCTCGACGTGGTCGTCATCGGCGGCGAGCTGTCCAAGCTGGGATTCCTGGCGACCTTCCCCAAGGTGTTCTCCGGCCGGCACGTGGAGCACCCGGCCGTGCACGTGCACCGCGCCGTGCGGGTCGAGCTGGAGGCCGAGCGGCCGGTCGCGGTCCACGTCGACGGCGAGCCCGCCGGCACCCTGCCGGCCAGCTTCCAGGTCGCGCCCGCCGCGATCGCGGTGCTCGCCGCCGGCGACGCCCCCGCCTTCAGTCCGGCCCCTTCCGCCCCCTGAGCTTGCGGCCGATCCACGCAATCGGGTCGTAGGTGTTGTCCACCACCCGCTCCTTGAGCGGGATGATCGCATTGTCGGTGATGTGGATGCCCTCCGGGCAGACCTCGGTGCAGCACTTGGTGATGTTGCAGAGCCCGATGCCGTCCTGCTCCCGGACGAGCTGGCGCCGGTCGTTGGTGTCTAGGGGGTGCATCTCCAGCTCGGCGTAGCGGATGAACATGCGTGGGCCTGCGAAGCTCGGCTTGTTCTCCTCGTGGTCGCGGATCACGTGGCAGACGTCCTGGCACAAGAAGCACTCGATGCACTTGTGGAACTCCTGCGGCCGGTCGATGTCGCGCTGCTGCATCCGGTAGGTGCCGTCGGGTTCCTTGGGGCCTGGCTGGAAGGACGGCACGCGCTTGGCCATCTCGTAGTTGAAGGAGACGTCGGTGACCAGGTCGCGGATGAGCGGGAAGGTCTTGATCGGCGTGACCGTGATGGGCTCGGCCGGGTCGAAGAGGTTCAGGCGGGTCATGCACAGCAGCCGCGGCTTGCCGTTCACCTCGGCGCTGCACGACCCGCAGCGGCCGGCCTTGCAGTTCCAGCGCACCGCCAGGTCGCCCGCCTGGGTCGCCTGGACGCGGTGGATGGCGTCCAGGACGACCTCGCCCTCCTCCGCGTCGACCCGGTAGTCGCGCAGAGCGCCGCCCGCCGAGTCGCCGCGCCACAACCGAAGGGTCAGCTCGTAGCCCATCTCACTTCTCCTCGCTTCGATCCTCAACGCTCCGTTTCGATCCTCAGCGCCCCGAGGAGCTGTCACTGCTCCTCGAAGAGCTGCCGCAGGTCCTCGGGCATCTCCGGCAGGGGCTCGCGCCGCAGCCCGAGCTTGCCGCCGTCCTGGCGCAGCACCATGTTGACCTTGCCCAGCTCCGGGTCGGCCTTCGGATAGTCGTCGCGGGTGTGGCCGCCGCGGCTCTCCTTGCGCTCCAGCGCCGCGGTGGCCACGCACTCCGACACCGCCAGCAGCGACCCCAGGTCCAGGGCCAGGTGCCAGCCGGGGTTGTACTGGCGGTTGCCCTCGACCCGCACGCCCGTCGCCCGCTCCTGGAGCAGGGCCAGCTTCTCCAGCGCGCTCTTCAGCTCGCCCTCGGTGCGGATGATGCCGACCAGCTCCTGCATGGTCCGCTGCAGGGCCTGGTGCACCGCGTAGGGGTTGTCGCCGTGCTCGCGCTCGAACGGCGCCAGCGCCGCGGAGGTGGTCGCCTCGATCTGGTCCTGGTCGAGGTCGGGCAGGTCCGCGACCCCGAGCGCGTGCTCGGCCGCGTACTGCCCGGCGCGGCGCCCGAACACCAGCAGGTCGCTCAGCGAGTTGCCGCCGAGCCGGTTGGCGCCGTGCATGCCACCGGCCGCCTCGCCGGCGGCGAACAGGCCTGGGACCGAGGCCGCCTGGGTGTCGGGGTCCACGCGCACGCCGCCCATCACGTAGTGGCAGGTGGGGCCGACCTCCATCGGCTCCCTGGTGATGTCGACGTCGGCCAGCTCCTTGAACTGGTGGTACATGCCCGGCAGCCGCCGCTTGATGTCCTCGGCGCTGCGGCGGGAGGCCACGTCCAGGAACACGCCGCCGTGCGGGCTGCCACGGCCCTCCTTGACCTCGGTGTTGATCGCGCGCGCGACCTCGTCGCGCGGCAGCAGGTCAGGGGTGCGGCGGTTGCCCTTGCGGTCGCTGTACCAGCGGTCGGCCTCCTCCTCGGTCTCGGCGGTCTCCGCGCGGAACATGTCGGGGATGTAGTCGAACATGAACCGCCGGCCCTCGGCGTTGCGCAGCACGCCGCCGTCGCCGCGCACGCCCTCGGTCACCAGGATCCCGCGCACCGACGGCGGCCACACCATGCCGGTCGGGTGGAACTGCACGAATTCCATGTCGATCAGGTCCGCGCCGGCCCACAGCGCCAGCGCGTGGCCGTCGCCGGTGTACTCCCAGGAGTTGGAGGTGACCGTCCAGGCCTTGCCGATGCCGCCGGTGGCCAGCACCACCGACTTGGCGCGGAAGACCACGAAGCGGCCTGTGTCGCGCCAGTAGCCGAACGCCCCGGCGATCCGCCCGGAGTCGGTGAGCAGGCGGATCACCGTGCACTCCATGAACACGTCGATGCTGCCGCCGCCGACCGCCCGGTGCTGCAGCGTGCGGATCATCTCCAGGCCCGTCCGGTCGCCGACGTGGGCCAGCCGGGCGTAGCGGTGGCCGCCGAAGTCGCGCTGCAGGATGCGCCCGTCGGGCGTGCGGTCGAACAGCGCGCCCCACTCCTCCAGCTCGAGCACCCGGTCGGGCGCCTCCTGCGCGTGGAGCTGGGCCATGCGCCAGTTGTTGAGCATCTTGCCGCCGCGCATGGTGTCGCGGAAGTGGACGCGCCAGTTGTCCTCGGGGTAGACGTTGCCGAGCGCGGCGGCCACGCCTCCCTCCGCCATGACCGTGTGGGCCTTGCCGAGCAGGGACTTGCAGACGACCGCCGTCCTGGCGCCGCGGGCCGACGCCTCGATCGCGGCCCGCAGGCCGGCCCCGCCGGCGCCGATGACGACGACGTCGTACTCGTGGATCTGGTAGTCGGACATCTCAAACAACCCATCTGTGGGACTGGCCAGTGTATGGTGCGCGGTGACCATGGCACAGGCGCTCTTGGGGGGCCGTGGGGGGAGCGAGCTCCCCCCACATGGATCGATAACCGCGGTGAGAAACGCCCATCGTCAGAAGAATCGCGGGTCGTGGATGGTTCCAGTCGCGACCAGGCGTACGTACAGGTCGGTCAGGGCGACGAACACCAGGCTGATCCAGGCGTACAGCATGTGCCGGGCGTTCAGCGCCGAGGTCCACCGCCACAGCCGGAAGCGCACCGGCGCCTTGGAGAACCGGTCGACCTGCCCGCCGCACAGGTGCCGGCAGGAGTGGCACGACAGCGTGTAGAGCCCCAGGAGGACCGCGTTGACCACCAGCACCAGCGAGCCGAGGCCCATGCCCCAGCCGTTGCGGAAGTGGAACCCCTGGATCCCGTCCCACAGCAGGATGACCGGGAACGGCAGCGCCAGGTAGAAGAAATAGCGGTGGATGTTCTGCAGGATCAGCGGGAACCTGGTCTCGCCGGTGTAGCGCGTGCGAGCGTCGCGGACCGCGCAGGCGGGTGGCGCCCACCAGAACGAGCGGTAGTAGGCCTTGCGATAGTAGTAGCAGGTCAGCCGGAAGCCCAGCGGGAAGGGCAGCACGATCAGCGCCGGCGACAGCGGCCACCAGCTCCCGAAGATGGCGGCGGTGGCGTGGTCGCCGCACTTTGCCGCCAGGCAGGGCGAGTAGAACGGGGAGATGTAGGGGTCGGCGAAGTAGTTCTTGTCCACGAACGCCACCCAGATGCCGTAGGCCACGAAGCCCAGCAGCACCAGGACCGTGACCAGCGGCTGCAGCCACCAGGTGTCGGTTCGCAGGGTGGGGGCCCGCAGATGGCCGCGCCGGTCGATGGCTGTGGGCGGGGATGCCATGGAACTACTCCTTGGTCGTCTGGGGGGCTGCGTGCGCCGGCCCGGTGACCTGGGTCACCGGCAGCCTGTGAGTGCGGCGGATGCGGCTCGGCAGGTCGGTCGCCAGCCAGCGCGAGCTGCGGCTCGGCAGGGTGGAGAGGATGATCTCGTCGAACTCGTGACGGTGCAGGACCACGCCGATCGCCTCCAGCGGGTCGGCGACGCCAACCTCGCCGCCGGCGTCCGCGCCCAGGGCCCGCAGCCGCGCGAGCGCCTCGCGGAGCTGCTCGCGCGCGAGCACGCGCCCGAGGTCCTCCGCGGGCCGGTCGGCGTGGATCTCGTCGGCCTCGTCCTCCAGCAGCTCCCTGGCCGCCAGGCGGTCGTCGTCGCCCTTCTGGGCGCTGGCCGCGACCCTCACGTGTTCTGGCACGCTGGCAACGTACTCCTGGTCGAGCTGGCCGGCAGGGGTGGCGGGCACCAGGACGTGGAAGCGGCTGGGCCCCGCCCGCATCCGCTCCTGCACGTATGCCAGCAGGTCGTCGCCGCCGAGGGTCTGGTTCGCCACCACGAGGTACCGACGCACGATCACCACCTCCACCAGGGGTCGCGGTACCCGGAGCATAGATCGGCGCGGCGCCGGCCCGCGACCGATCTCGCGAAGCGGCGCCACATGACCGGCCCCGACGGTGGCAGCATGGCAGCGTTATGACGGAAGAGCTGAAGATCGTGCCGAGCGGCGCGAACGACGTAGGCGCCCGGGACCCCGAGGCGCTGGTCGAGGAGTTCGCCCGTTCTTACCCCTTCGAGCTGGACGAGTTCCAGCGGCGGGGGTGCCTGGCGCTGGCCGCCGGCCGCGGCACGCTGGTGGCCGCGCCGACCGGCGCCGGCAAGACCGTGGTGGGGGAGTTCGCCGTCTGGCTGGCCCTGCGCGAGGGCGGCAAGGCCTTCTACACCACGCCGCTGAAGGCGCTCTCCAACCAGAAGTTCGGGGACTTCGTCGCGCGCCACCACGCCCGCAACGTCGGCCTGCTCACCGGCGACAACTCGATCAACGGCGAGGCTCCGGTGGTGGTGATGACCACCGAGGTGCTGCGCAACATGCTCTACGAGGGCAGCCCCACCCTGATGGGGCTGCGCCACGTGGTGATGGACGAGGTCCACTACCTTCAGGACCGGGTGCGCGGCGCCGTCTGGGAGGAGGTGCTGATCAACCTCCCCGCCGACGTCAAGGTGGCCGCGCTGTCGGCGACGGTCTCCAACGCCGAGGAGTTCGGGGAGTGGCTGGAGGCAACCCGCGGCGCCACCGAGGTGGTGATCGAGGAGCGCCGCCCGGTGCCGCTCGACAACTACTACCTGATCGGCCTCCAGCTGCACCCGATGCTGGTCGCCTCCGACGGCGAGCTGGTGCCCAACCCGTCGCTGCTGCGCCGCGGCGAGCGGGAGTGGCGCGCCGGGCGCGACACCAAGGGCCGCCACGGCCGCGCCGGGCCGCAGGCGATCCGGCGCGACTGGGTGCCGAGCAGGGTCGAGGTCGTCGACCTGCTGGAGGAGCAGGGCCTGCTGCCGGCGATCTACTTCATCTTCTCCCGGGCGGGCTGCGACCAGGCGCTGGCCCAGTGCCGCGCCGCCAACATCAACCTCACCACCCGCGACGAGCGCGACCGCATCGCCGAGTTCTTCGACCTGCGCGTGGCCCAGCTCGACCCCGCCGACCTGGACGCGCTCGGCTACGCGGACCTGTCGGAGTCGCTGCAGCGCGGCGTGGCCAGCCACCACGCCGGCATGCTGCCGCTGTTCAAGGAGGCGGTCGAGGAGCTGTTCGCGCAGGGGCTGGTCAAGGTGGTCTTCGCCACCGAGACGCTGTCGCTGGGCATCAACATGCCGGCGCGCACGGTGGCGATCGAGCGCCTGTCCAAGTGGGACGGCGAGCGCCACGAGCTGCTCACCCCCGGCGAGTACACGCAGCTCACCGGGCGCGCCGGCCGCCGCGGCATCGACACCCGCGGCGCCGCCGTGGTGCTGCACCAGCCGTTCATCCCCTTCGAGCGGATCTGCGCGCTGGCCTCGACCCGCAGCTACCAGCTCGTCTCGTCCTTCCGGCCGTCCTACAACATGGCCGTCAACCTGGTCGCCAACTACACGCGGCCGCAGGCCGAGCGCCTGCTGGCGTCGTCGTTCGCGCAGTTCCTGATCGACCGCACGGTGCACGGCGCCGAGCGCACGCTGGCCCGCAACGCCGAGTTCCTCGAGGGGTACCTGCGCTCCGCCCACTGCGAGCGCGGCGACGTGCGCGAGTACTGGGAGCTGCGGCGCCAGATCCGCGCCCGCGAGGGCGCGCTGGCCGACGCCGACCGGCGCGCCCGCGACGAGGAGGCCGCCAGCGCGGTGCGCTCGCTGGTGCCCGGCACGGTCGTGCACCTGCCGGGCGGGCGGCGGCGCGGCCTGGCGGCGGTGCTCGGTCCCGCCGGGGGGCATGGCGGCGCCACCGGCGTGCTGGTGCTGACCGAGGACCGGCGCGTCCGCCGGGTGGCGGTGCGCGACCTCGGCGCCGGGCCGGTGGTGGTGGGTCGCATCACCCTGCCGCGGCCCTTCAGCCCCAAGAGCCCGCGGTTCAAGGCCAGGGTGGCCGAGGCGCTGGCCGAGCTGGACGCGCCGCAGCCGCCCAAGCCGCGGCGCCGCCGCGCCAGCGGTGCCGACGACCCCGAGCTGGCCTCCCTCCGCGCCCAGCTCCGCGCCCACCCGGTCCACCAGTGCCCGGACCTGCCCAAACACGAGCGCTGGATGCTGCGCTGGGAGCAGCTCCAGCGCGAGACCGAGCGGCTCAGCAAGCGCGTGCACCGCCGCACCGGCTCGCTGGTGCGGACCTTCGACCGGGTCCTGGCCGTGCTCGGCCGGCTCGGCTACGTGGAGGAGTTCGCGCTGACCCCCAAGGGGCAGACCCTGCGCCGCGTCTACAGCGAGGCCGACCTGGCGGTGGTGGAGGCCATCCACCGCGGGATCTGGCGCGACCTGGACCCCGCCGAGCTGGCCGCCTGCGTGTCGAGCCTGGTCTACGAGTCGCGCGGGGACCCGGGCCCGCCCGGCGAGGACGCGGCGCCGCCCACCACCGGCGTGCGACGGGCACTCCGGGCGCTGGAGGAGCTGCAGGACGAGATCCACGGGCACGAGGAGGCCGAGGGCCTGGAGCTGACCCGCCCGCTGGACGCGGGCTTCGCCAACCTCGCCTACCGCTGGGCCGCCGGGGACAGCCTCGAGGACGTGCTGGCCTACGAGGAGATCACGCCCGGCGACTTCGTGCGCGTCACCAAGCAGCTCATCGACCTGCTCCAGCAGGTGGCCCAGGTCGCCGAGGACCCAGACCTCGCCGGGGTCGCCCGCGCCGCCGTCGACTCCTGCCAGCGCGGCGTGGTCGCCTACTCCGGCATGGTCTGAGCCGCGCCGTCCCCGGCGCTACCCGCGGTCGCCGCCGGGGTCGTCGTCGTCGAGCACCTCGGGCACGTAGCTGGCCAGCACGCGGGCGGTCTGCTCCCAGCCCCAGGCGCTCCGGTGGGCGTTGGCGGCGGCGCGCAGCTCGCCCTGCTCCGCAGCCACCTGGCCTTGTCCGTGTCGAGCTGCACGGCCCTGGTCAGATGCTCATGGGCCAGCCGCACCCGGTCCAGCAGCGGCAGCGCCGCCGGGGGCTGGTCGATCTCCTCGGCGGGCCACATGTCCTCGGGCATGCAGAACTCGCATTGCCGGTAGCGGCCGGCGGTGGCGTCGGTTGCCAGCTCGATGGCGCTCATGCCCTCTGCCCACTCCCAGGGCGCGCCGCCGAGCGCGGCGAAGCAGCCGGCCCGGTGGATCTCCTGGCCGCCGCCGGTGCGGACGTAGTGCCGCGGCGGCCCCGCTGGCTCCTCAGCGCTGGGCATGGCCCGACCATGGACCCTGCACGACCCCGCGTGCAACTACACTGGCGCTCGCCGTGCCTCGCCGATCCTCCAGGAGCCCGTCCCGTGACGACCATCCAGAGCCGCCCACCCGGCGAGCAGTCCCTGTTGCCCTACGGCGCGCCGTACCTGATCGGCGACGCGGCCAGTGCCCGGCGTGACCTGACCGAGCTGCGCAGGCAGCTGGCCCACGCCGGCGTCGTCGCCGAGGCGGCGGTCGCCAGACCCGCCGGCCGGGCGCTGGAGATCGCCGAGCGGGCGCTGGAGCGCGGTGCCCGCCTGCTGGTGGCGGTCGGCGACGACCGCATCGCCCACGCCCTGGTGTCCGCGCTGGTGGGGCCCGATGGCCCCCGCCACCCCGGCGCCGTGCTCGGCCTGGTCGGCCTCGGCCGCCAGAACCTGGCGGCAACCTTCGGCCTGCCCGAGGACACCGAGCGGGCCGCCAGGCACCTGCTGGGCCCCAACCTGTTCCTGGCCGACGTGGGCCGGGCGCGCTGGCACGGCCCGGCGGGCGGCCAGCGCGTCGGCGTGTTCGGCAACTGCGCGGAGCTCGGCTACCCCGCCGAGGTCTCCAGCCGCCTGCCCCGCACCGCCTTCGCCGGACGGCCGGGCGCGTTCGCGGCGGCGCTCGGCGGCCTGGCTGCCACCCGTTCCACGCCCGCGCGGCTGGCGCTGGAGCGCGGCGCGGTCGACTTCCGCCTCGCTGGCCTGGTGGTCGCCAACGGCCAGTTCACCATGCACCGGATGAAGGTCGCGCCTCGTGCCCTGCCCGACGACGGGCGCATGTCGGTGATCGCCTTCGAGGGAAGGCCGCTGACCATCTACTCCCGTTCCAAGGAGCTGTACTACGGCGAGCACATCCCCCACCCGACCGTGCGCGAGTACCAGTCCAAGCACATCGAGGTCGACACCGCCGAGCCGCTGACGATCGCCCTGGACGGTTGCCGCGTCCCCGGCACCCCGCCCCTGACCGTCGACGTCCTCCCGGAGGCCCTGCGGGTCAAGGTGTAAGGAGATCGTGAAGCGGACGCGGGAGTAGGATCAGGCGATGACCACGAGCCTATGCGCGGAGCGGCTGGCGCACGCCCGCAAGGAGATGGCCGGTCGGGGCGTGGGGGCCGTGCTGGTGGGCCCGTCGGCCGACTTCCGCTACCTCACGGGGTACCTGCCTCCGGGGCTGGAACGGCTGACCATGCTGGTGGTGCCCGCCGACGGCACGCCCCGGCTGGTGGTGCCCGCGCTGGAGGCGCCGCTGGCCACCGAGCACCTCGGCGACCTCGAGGTCGACGTGCTCGCCTGGCAGGAGACCGACGACCCGGTCGCCCTGGTCCGCGACGCCCTCCAGGGCGCCGGCGTCGCCCGCGCTCGGCTGGCCGTCGGCGACCAGCTCTGGAGCGCGTTCCTGCTGCGCCTCCAGGAGGCGCTGCCCGGCGCCTCCTTCACGGTCGCCTCGACCGTCACCCGCCCGCTGCGCGCCGTCAAGGACGCGGCCGAGATCCAGGCCCTGGCCCGCGTCGCCGGCGCCATCGACCGGGTGGTCGACGGGCTCGCCGACCTGCGCTGGGCGGGCCGCCGCGAGCGCGAGGTCGCCCGCGAGCTGGACGCCGCCATCCGTGCCGAGCACGACGAGACCCTGTTCGTGATCGTCGGCTCGGGGCCCAACAGCGCCAGCCCCCACCACCTGCCCGGCGAGCGCGTGATCCAGGCGGGCGACCCGGTGGTGGTCGACATCGGCGGGCGCCTGGACGGCTACGGCTCCGACACCACCCGCACCCTGGTCGTGGGCGAGCCGCCGGCCGGGTTCCTGGAGCTCTACGAGGTCCTGCAGATGGCTCAGCGCGCCGGCTGCGAGGCGGCCGTCGAGGGCGTGCCGGCCGAGGCCGTCGACGCCGCCTGCCGCCAGGTGATCGCCACCGCCGGCCATGGCGAGCACTTCATCCACCGCACCGGCCACGGCATCGGCCTGGAGGAGCACGAGGACCCCTACATCGTCGCCGGCAACACCGAGCGCCTGGTCCAGGGCATGGCGTTCTCGGTGGAGCCCGGCATCTACCTGCAGGGCCGCTTCGGCGCCCGGATCGAGGACATCGTCGTCTGCGCGCCGCCGGCGGAGCCGGCCGCCCCAGGCTCCGCGACGCCACCGGCCGCAAGCTCCGCGACGCCAGCCACCGCAAGCTCCGCGACGCCAGCCACCGCGGGCTCCGCGCCGCCGGGGGCCGCCAGGCGCCTCAACCGCACCTCCCGCGACCTGCGGGTGGTCCCAGGGTAGGGCGCACGATGGTCGGGCAACGCCGCCAGGCCTGGTGCCCCCGCTGCGACGAGCTGCGCGGGGCGCGGCCCGGATCGTCCTGTCCGGTCTGCTCCGCCCCGCTGCTGGGGCTGCCCCAGGTGTCCCGAGCCGCGGCGTGGCGCGCCGGCCGCGACGGGCTGGTGGAGCGGCTGCGCATCCTGCTGTCGGCCGCGCGGGTGGTGGCGGTCGCCGCGGTCGTGCTCGCGCTGGTGGCTGGCGCGTTCGCCGCCGGCCGGTCGAGCCGGCCCTCCGGCACCGCCGCCGCGGCGGCCGCGCCGACCACCACCGACGCCAGCGGGCGGGCGCTGCCCGGCGGCGGCCTGTCGACCGACATCTCGCGCGTCTTCGGCTGGAGCGTCCTGCAGGGCGACGTGACCCTGACGCTGAACCGGATCACCGCCACCGGTCCCACCACCCGGATCGTCTTCGAGGTCAGCGGCCTGGTGCGCGACTGGTCCTTCGGGGGCGTGGTCGGCCTGCGGCTCACCGACGCTTCCGGCCGGCAGTTCGCGGTCGGCAGGCCCAACGAGCCGCTGGCAGCCGACGAGCTGGAAGACCTCGGCGGGGGCAGCGTGCTGGGAACGGTCGACCTCGGCCGCCGGATCGACCCCAACACGGTGGCCGGGGCCACCGTCGCGCAGATCCTCCAGCTGCGGCGGTCCAGCGAGCGCCTGCAGGGAACGCTGGTCGACGCCGAGCTCAAGCGGCTGATGGACTCCTCCCCGCAGGACACGCTCGACCGCCCGGGCGCCTGCCCGGCGTGCACGCTGGAGGTGCGCTGCGTGCGGTGCGAGACGGTCAGGGTGATGGGTTCCAGCTATCGTGACGGCCGCGTGGTGGTGTTGCTGGCGCAGACGGGCCAGCAGGCATCCGGCGAGAGCCTCGCCAGCGCCGACATCCTGGTCTCCGCCGCCGGCCCCGGCGGCCAGATCGGCTCCTTCGAGGACACCTCGGAGGGCGGCGACACGGTCGTGGAGTTCGCCGCCAGGGACCTGGCCACCAGCACGCCGCGGGGTCAGCAGCGGATGGCGTTCGACGTGATGGCCGGGGTGATGCGAAGCCAGTCCCTGAACGGGCCCTGGCAGCTCGACCAGCGCGGCGGTCAGCGATGAAGGGCTGGTGCCCACGCTGCGACGCGGTCCGCGACACCGGCGGGACCTGCCCGGAGTGCCAGGCCCCGCTGGTCGAGCTGGACCAGCGCCCGGTCCGGCCCCCCGCCAAGCGCGAGGAGGAGACGGCCGGCGAGGTCGGCGCAGTGCTCGAGCCGCCACCGCGAGCGCGCCTGCGGATCGCGGTGGCGGTGGCCGCCGTGGTGCTGGTGGGCCTGGCATTCGTGGCCGGCCGCGGCACCGGCGGGGCGGCGGCCACCGCGCGGCGCACGCCCAGCGCCACCACCCAGACCACCACGTCGGCGGCGGTCGAGCCGCAGCGCCAGCTCGGCTGGCGCGGCAAGCCGAGCAACGGGATCAGCGTGGAGGCGGTCTCGATCAGCCGCATCCCCAGCGACAGCGTCAACGGCGACGCCTCGACCGGCGACAACGCCGGCTCCCTGACGCTGCGGGTGGACGGGCTCAGCGGCGGCCGGCGCCTGCTCGCGCTCACCGGCCTGCGCCTGGTCGACTCCGGCGGCGGGGTGTTCGCGGCCCCCGACAGCAGCGCGATCGACGGCGTGGACGCCGTGCCGGTCCGGCCCGCCAGCCAGGCCGGCCGCTACCTGGTGGACCTCGGGCCCACCCCGTCGGTGGAGACGCTGGACAGCATCGAGTTCGCGGGCCTGCTGCTGTCGGCGTCGGCCGATGGCCGTGGCCGGGTGGAGCTGCCCAGCGGCGGCGCCTGGCCCACCCGCCCGCCGTTGCGGGCGATCGAGCCCGGCGCCGGCAGCGTCAACGTCCCGCTGACCCGCGCGAACGGCAGCTTCGCCACGTTCCCGCTGCGGGTCGCCAGCGCGTTCGTCGGCGCCGGACGGGCCGTGGTGGTGCTGTCGTTCGACGCGGATATCGCCACCCGGGACGTCGGCATCTTCCCGCTCAGCGCCAACCTGCGGGAGGGCAAGCGCCTGGTGTGCTCGCGCCAGACGTTCCTGGGGCAGGGGCGCGCGCAGGTCTCGCCGCTGTTGGTGGTCGACTGCCCGACCTCGCCGGCGCCGAGCCTCACCGTCGAGCTGGCCGCCGGCGTCGACGTGGTGCGCGCGGCCGCGAAGCTGTCCGGCTGATCGTTCCGCAAAGCGCCCTGAACGTTCTAGTATGCGGCCAGTGTCGCTGACTGCCTTGCTTTCAGGAGCGCGTGCATGCCAACGGTTCCGCCCGATGATCCGCTTCCGTCCGGTCCGTCCCCGGCGCCGCGCATCCGCGCCGCCGGCCATGGCCCGCCGCTGGTGCGGCGGACCATCGTGGCCGACGCGTTGCTGGATGCCGCCGAGCGGGAGCGGCTGGGCTTCCCGACCGCGGAGGACCAGCCGCTCCCGGTGGTGGTGGAGCTCAACCTGCGCCACCGCGAGGGCCTCACCGGGGCCAAGCGCCGCTTCATCGAAGTGTACGGCCGGGTGCCGGGGGAGCGGCCCGACCCGGAGCTGGTCGCCGAGACCTACTACCGCTGCCAGCTCTCCGTCGAGCAGGTGCGGGCACTGGTGGCCGCCGACATGGTCGACGCCGACCCGGCCGCGACCGCGATCTACCGGATCTGGCCGGACTTCCCCGTCAACCCGCTGATCGACCAGTCGTGCTCCACCGTCAAGGCGGACGCCGCCCGGCGCTCCTACGGCGCCGGCGGGCGGGCCATCACCTGGGCGGTGATCGACTCCGGCATCGACGCCGACCACCTGCACTTCCGCACCCACGACACGCTCGGCGGCGACGTCGCCAGCCTGCACAGGGACTTCACCGTGCCTGGGCGGCCGGAGCGCGGCGGGGCGCTGCGCGACGCCTTCGGCCACGGCACCCACGTCGCCGGGATCATCGCCGGCGCCCTGCCCAGTCCCGCGGTGGGTCCCGCCGGCGCCCGCCAGCACCCGTTCGACCTCAAGGTGGTGGAGCGCGTGGTCGACCCCAACCAGCCGGGCCTGCCGCGCCTCCACGAGCGGAAGGTGGACCCCTCCGCGCTGGCCGGCATGGCCCCCGAGTGCAAGCTGGTCAGCCTCAAGGCGCTGGACGACAACGGCGGCGGCAGCTCGATGAACGTGGTCCGGGCGCTCGAGTACGTCCGCAAGGAGCTGAACGGCTCCGGCAAGCTGCTGCGGGTCCAGGGCGTCAACCTGTCGGTGGGCTACGAGTTCGACGCCAAGTGGTTCGCCTGCGGCCAGAGCCCGATCTGCACCGAGGTCGACAGGCTGGTGCGCTCCGGCGTGGTGGTGGTGGTCGCCGCCGGCAACACCGGCTACGGCTCGCTCAGCTCCTTCCAGCGGCAGACCGACGTCGGCCTGACGATGACCATCAACGACCCGGGCAACGCCGAGCTGGCGATCACCGTCGGCGCCACCCATCGCGACATGCCACACACCTACGGCGTCTCGTACTTCTCGTCCAAGGGCCCCACCGGTGACGGCCGCGCCAAGCCGGACCTGGTCGCTCCCGGCGAGCGGATCACCTCGTGCGCCGCCGGCAAGGCGCTGGCCAGCGTCAGCCCGGACGGGCCGCCGCCAGACCCCGGGCAGGTGGCGGTCTACGTCGAGGACAGCGGCACCAGCATGGCCGCGCCGCACGTCTCCGGAGCGGTCGCGGCCTTCCTCTCGATCCGTCGTGAATTCATCGGCCAGCCGGAGCGGGTGAAGCGGATCTTCCTGGAGTCCGCCACCTCGCTGGGGCGCGAGCGCTACTTCCAGGGCAGCGGGCTGCTCGACCTGATGCGGACGATCCAGTCCGTGTAGGCGAGGTCACGGCGCCGGAGCAGGCCACGGGAGGACAGGAGGGGCAACGGGCTCGCCAAGGCTCCCTGATCGACCCGTGGAACGCGGCGGGCCGCGCCCAGGTGGGCGCGGCCCGGTCGTCGGTGTCTCAGCGGCCGGGGCCGATCACCACTCGAACTCGCGCGGCGTGGTGGTCGAGCGGTACACGGCCGGCCCCGCCGTGGGCGGCGCCGGCGGGACAGAGGGCGCGGGAGCCGAGGGGTGCACCTCGCCGTTGCCCCCTTCGACGTTCGGCTGCCGCTCCAGCGGGTCGTGACTCGGGCTCGGCCTCGCCTCGACCAGCGCGGGCTGGTGCCAGTCCTGGCCGAGCAGCTCCAGCACGGGTCGGAAGGCCGGCGTCGCCCTGGCGACGCCCTTGGACATCATGATCTCCTCGATCTCCTCGCCCTGGACCTCGTCCCGCTCCAGCAGCCGCTCGGCGAGCGCCCGGATGGCCGGCTCGTTGCGGCGCAGCAGCTCGACCGCGTCGTGCTTGCACCCCATCAGCAGGTTGCGCATGGCCTCGCGGTTCTTCGGGTCCTCGAGGATCGCCTGGATGGACCCGCCGGTGTAGGGGTTGTCGCCGAGCAGCGAGTAGGCGATGAGGCTGTCGCCCATGCCCAGGAACCCGAGCATGACCGCGGCACGATAGGTGGCGTTGGCGAGGTCGGAGCCGGGCCCGCCGGTGGTGTCGCCGAACCAGATCTCCTCGGCCGCCATGCCGCCGAGCGAGACCACGATGTCGCGGCGCATGTCCTCGCGCAGGTTGGTGTGGGTCTCCTCGATCGGTGTGTGGTAGACGACCCCCAGCGTGTCGCGGCGCTTGAGGATCGAGGCCACCTGGATCTGCTGGTCGAGCAGGAGGACGTAGGCGAGCACCGCGTGGCCCGCCTCGTGGAAGGCGACCATCTGGCGGTCCCTGGCCGACATCCTGGTCGCGTCCTTGAGGCCGATCTCCTCGGTGACCTTGGCCGTCCACAGGTCGGTGAAGGTGAGCTTGTCGCGCCCGTCGATCAGCGCGTAGATCAGCGCCTCGTTGACCAGGTTCTTGATCTGGGCCGGGCTGAAGGCGTAGGTCGCGCGGGCCAGCCGGGCGATGTCGACCGGCTCGTGCGGGACCTTGTCCAGGTAGTACCTGAGGATGTCCTCGCGGCCGGAGCCGGTCGGCCGGCCGACGTGCAGCTTGCGGTCGAAGCGGCCGGGCCGCAGCAGCGCGGGGTCGAGCGTGGCGGCCTGGTTGGTGGCGCCGATGACCATGAGGTTGTACTGCGGGATCTTGGGCTTGCCGAGGTGCAGGATCCGGCGGACGTGGCGCCAGAGGCCCTTTGGCATGGTCATGCCGTCCATCTGGATCAGCAGCTCGTTGACGAGCATGCCGCCCATGCCCATGCCGCCCATGCCACCCGGCATGATGAAGCGCCGCGGGCCGGTCGCCGGCGGGGTGGCGACCATCGCGCTGGAGATCGAGCCCCGGGAGCCGCCGACCGCGTCGAGCTCGTCGATGAAGATGACCGAGCCGCCGTACTTCTTGGACAGCCTGCGAGCCTTGCGGAACAGCGAGGCGATCCGCAGGTTGCCCACGCCCATGAACATGTTGCTGAAGCTGGTGCCCGAGGCGTAGACGAACGGCACCTTGGCCGAGCCGGCGATCGCCTTGCCGAGCAGCGTCTTCCCCGTGCCGGGCGGCCCCTCGAACAGGATGCCGTGGGGTGGGTAGCCGCCGGCGTCCCGGAATTTCTTGAAGCCCTGGAACAGGGAGAGGGCCTCCTTGGTCGAGGCCACGATCTCCGGCTGGCCGCGCACGTCGTCGAAGGTGACGTCGTACTCGCGCGGGTAGATCACGTAGGTCCGCCCGCGGGAAAGGAACCAGAAGAGCCCTGCGAACTGGATCACCATGAACAGCACGAGGGTGATGACTAGAGTGAGCACGCTGAGGATGGTGAACGGCAGTGCCGACGTGACCTTCCAGACGTTGAACGGCGGGGCGAGCGGATGGTGCGTCTGGATCAGGTAGCCCCTGAACTCCGGCGACACTCTCGGGTCGCCGCCGAGGACGCTCCACCAGTCGAGACCGCGGTTCATCCGGTACATCAGGTACAGGATGGGGAGCGAGATCGCGTAGAGCACGAGGACCCAGAGCAGGATCTTCAGCGTCTTCTTGAAGGTATAGCGCATGACGTTGTTCAAGGCATCCCGCCTTCCTCGACCCTACGACCCCTGCGTAGGAGTATAAGCACATCCTCGCAAGCTCCCCAGGCCCGCCGCCGAGTCGAGACCCGCGGCCGCGCCCATCGGCCCGCCGTGCCGGGCCGAGTCGCTACTATCGGCAGGGGGCCCGGGGCTCAAGAGCCAGGCCCTGGCCAAGGCGCCGCGGGCGAAGCGGAGCCGAGCGCCAGCCCCCCCGGTCGGGAACCTTCGGGTTGGGCTTTACAACCTGGGCAGGTTCGTCCGATATTGTCGGAGCCGTGCCGCGCGCCGCCACGAGCCGATCGGCTCGCAGCCTGGGCGATCATGGGCGCGCCGTCTCGAGGAGGTCGTTGGTTCGTGCCTGGCCTTGCACTCGTCGCTCGTACCGCCTGGGGCGCCGGGGGCCAGCCGGCCCATAGCGGGGACGGCGGCTCCCTCGGGCTGCGCCGAGGGGTCGCCGTGCTGGTGCACGAGGGCCGCATCGGCGCGGTGGCGCCGGCGGCCGAGGCAGGCTCGCTGGGCGCGGACCGGGTCATCGACCTGGGCGACGTCACCCTGCTGCCCGGCTTCGTCGACTCCCACGTGCACCTGACCGCCACCGGGCTGGGCGTGCACGGCGCCAACCTGCGCGGAGCCCGCTCCGCGGCGGAGCTGCTGGAACGGGTCACGGCCGCGGCCCGGCGCTCGCCCACCGGGCTGGTCTGGGGCGACGGCTACGACGAGACCACCTTCGCCAACCCCGGGCTGCCCAGCCCCGAGGCGCTCGGCGCCGCCGCCGGCGGCCGCCCGGTGTACGTCTCGCGGATCGACGGCCATCAGGGGCTGGCCACCCTGGACGTGCTCGGCGAGGCGGGAGCGCTGGCCGCGGTCGGCTGCGACCGGGGGACCGACGGCGTCCCCACCGGGGTGGTCCGCCACGACGCCAACCACCACGCCCGCCGGCACGCGCTCGGCCAGCTCCCCAGCGCCACCCTGGCGGCGGCCCAGGACCAGGCGCTGGCCCTGGCGGCGCGGCGCGGGGTCGTGTGCGTCCACGAGATGGGCGGTCCCGACATCTCCAGCCGGCGCGACTTCGAGCTGCTGCTCGGCAGGCTCGACTCGCTGCCGCTGCAGGTCGTGTGCTACTGGGGCGCCTTCGAGCTGGACTACGTGCTGGACCGCAAGTTGCCGCAGATCGGCGGCGACCTGTTCCTCGACGGTTCGCTGGGCTCGCACACCGCCGCCCTGTCCACCCCCTACGACGACCGGCCGGAGACCCGCGGCTCGCTCTACCACGACGACGCCGAGCTGACCGAGCTGTACGTGCGCGCGACCATGGCCGGGATCCAGGTCGGCGTCCACGCCATCGGCGACCGCGCCATCGGCCAGGCGCTGCGCTGCGCCCGCCGTGCCGTCCGGGTGGTCGGCCACACGCCCTTCGCCGCCTGCCGGCACCGGATCGAGCACGTCGAGCTGCTCGGCTCCGACGGCGCCGACCGCATGGCCGAGCTGGGCCTGGCGGCGGGCGTCCAGCCGGCCTTCGACGCCGCTTGGGGCGGCCCCGACGGGCTGTACGAGCACCGCCTCGGCTCGCGCCGGGCCAAGAGCATGAACCCCTTCGCCGACCTGTGGCGTCGCGGCGTGCCCATGGGTGGCGCCTCGGACTCCAGCGTCACCCCGCTCAACCCCTGGCACGGGGTGGCCGCCGCCGTCCACCACCACCGCGCCTCGCAGCGTCTGGGCCTGCCGGTCGCACTGGAGCTGTTCACCCTCGGCGGGCGTGTCCTGGCCAGGCAGGAGAAGACCACCGGCCGCATCCGGGCCGGGCAGCGCGCCGACCTGACCGCCTTTCCGGGCGACGTCCTGGCCATCGACCCGAGCAAGCTGGACCAGGTGGACGCCGTCTTCACCATGGTCGGGGGCCGGCTGGCGCACGGTCCCGAGGAGCTGGTCATGGATGCGGCGTTCAGCTTCGGCGGCTGGACGTAGACTCGACTCCAGACCACCTCGGACCAGGGACCAGCCAGCGGGCAGGGTCACGTTGCCCGCCACCGATGACTCGTCGCCAAGCCCAATGAAGGGAGCAGCGCATGGCCAAGTTCCGCGTCACCTACGCCACCCTCTCCGCCGACAACGAGGAGCTGCACGCCGCCTACGAGCAGGGCGTCGCCACCGCCAGGTCGTGGCTCGGGCAGACCTTCCCCACCTACGTAAACGGCGAGGCGCGCGACGACGGCCCGGTCTTCGAGCTGGTGAGCCCGAACGACCACAGCCTGAAGCTGGCGAGCTTCCACGCGGCCACCGAGCGCGATGTCCAGGACGCGGTCGCCGCCGCCCGCGCCGCGGCGCCCGCCTGGGCGGCCACGCCCTGGCAGGAGCGGGTGGCCGTGCTGCGGCGCGCCGCCGACCTGATCAGCGACCGCTCCAACGAGCTGGCCGCGCTGATGAGCCTGGAGGTCGGCAAGAACCGGCTGGAGGCGCTCGGCGACGTCGAGGAGGCGGCCGACCTGATCCGCTACTACTGCGACCAGGTCCAGGCCAACGACGGCTTCGACCACAAGATGAGCCAGCTGTTCTCCAACGAGCACACCCGCAGTGTGCTGCGGCCCTACGGGGTGTGGGCGGTGATCAGCCCGTTCAACTTCCCGATGGCGCTGGCGGCGGGGCCATCGGGCGCGGCGCTGGTGGCCGGCAACACCGTGCTGTTCAAGCCCTCGCCGCAGGGCTCCTTCACCGGGGTCAAGCTGTACGAGTGCCTGCGGGACGCCGGGGTGCCGGCCGGCGCCTTCCACTTCCTGCCGGGCGGGGACGAGGTCGGCGCCGCGATCGTCCGCCACCCCGGCGTGGACGGGATCACCTTCACCGGCTCCTACGCGGTCGGCATGCACGTCTACAAGAGCTTCGCCACCGACTATCCCAAGCCGACCGTGATCGAGATGGGCGGCAAGAACCCCACGGTGGTCTCGGCCAAGGCCGACCTCGACCTGGCCGCCGAGGGGGTCGCCCGCTCCGCGTTCGGCTTCTCCGGGCAGAAGTGCTCGGCCTGCTCGCGCGTGTACGTCGAGTGGCCGGCGCTGGAGGAGTTCCAGGCCAGGCTGGTCGAGCGCGCCCGCGCCGTGGTGATCGGCGACCCGGTCCAGCGGCCCGTCTACATGGGCCCGGTGATCGACCAGGACGCGGTCGACCGCTACCGCCGGGCGGTCGAGGAGGCGAGCAAGGAGGGCCGGGTGCTGGCCGGCGGCGAGCTGCTCGGGGGCAGCCGCGACCTGCCGGACGGCAATTACGTGGCGCCGACGGTGGCCGCCGACCTGCCCACCGACCACCGACTCTTCAGAGACGAGCTGTTCGTGCCGTTCGTGGCCATCGCTGGAGTAGACTCCCTCGATCAGGGCTTCCAGCTCGCCAACGACACGGAGTACGGGCTGACGGCCGGCTTCTACTCGGCCGCCGAGGACGAGATCCAGCGGTTCCTCGACGCCGCCCAGGCAGGGGTGGTGTATGTCAACCGCCGTGCCGGGGCAACCACCGGTGCGTGGCCCGGCGTCCAGCCGTTCGGCGGGTGGAAGGGCTCCGGCAGCTCGGGCCGCGCCGGCGGCGGTCTCTACTACGTGCAGCAGTTCATGCGTGAGCAGTCCCAGACGGTGATCCGGTGAGCCGTCCCCGCAGGGGCCCGGGGAACCCCAAGGGGGTGCCCCGGGTGAATCGGGCGACTGCCCCGGGCGGGGCTACCCCGTCGGCCTCGCCCGGGGCTCCATGGGCTACGGGCGAGCAGCCGGGCGTCTGGCTGGACCCTGGCCGTCCCGTCCCCGACCTGGTCGTCAGCGTCCCGGGCCCCGAGGCCCGCAAGGTGCTGAAGCGCGACGCCCGGGTCACCAGCCCCTCGCTGCCGCGCGCCTACCAGCTCGTGCCCAGGCGCGGCTTCGGCGCGGTGGTGGAGGACGTCGACGGCAACCTGTTCCTCGACGTGAACGCCGGTATCGCGGTCGCCTCCACCGGCCACGCGCACCCCACCGTGGTCGCCGCGGTCAGGCGCCAGGCCGGCGAGCTGCTGCACTACTCCGCCAGCGACTTCTACCTGCCGATCTACTCCGAGCTGTGCGAAGCCTTGGCCGGCACCGCGCCGATGTCCGCCCCGGTCCGGGTGTTCCTCACCAATTCCGGCACCGAGGCGGTCGAGGGAGCCCTCAAGCTGGCCAGGGCCGCCACCGGCCGCCAGTACGTGATCAGCTTCTTCGGCGCCTTCCACGGGCGGACCTACGGCTCGGTCAGCCTGACCGCCTCCAAGGCCCGCTACCACGCCGGCTTCGGGCCGCTGCTGCCCGGCGTGCTGCACGCCCCCTACGGCTACTGCCACCGCTGCCCGCTGAACCTCTCCTATCCCGACTGCGACCTGGCTACTGTCGACTACCTCGAGCAGACGCTGTTCCGCTACGAGGTCGATCCCGGCGAGGTCGCCGCCGTGGTCGTCGAGCCGATCCTCGGCGAGGGCGGCTACGTCGTCCCGCCGCACGGCTGGCTGGCCAAGCTCAAGGCCACCTGCGAGCGCCACGGGATCCTGCTGATCGCCGACGAGGTCCAGTCCGGCGCCGGCCGGACCGGCAAGATGTGGGCGATCGAGCACACCGGTGTCGAGCCCGACATCCTGTGCTCGGCCAAGGGGATCGCCTCCGGCCTGCCGCTCGGCGCCTTCATGGCCCGGTCGGAACTGATGACCTGGAGCCCCGGCGCGCACGGCTCCACCTACGGAGGCAGCCCGGTGCCGTGCGCGGCCGGCCTGGCGACGCTGGACGTGCTGCGCACCGAGCGGCTGCTCGACAACGCCCGCGAGCAGGGCGCGTTCCTGACCGAGGGGATGCGCCAGCTCCGCGAGCGCTACCCCTGGCTGATCGAGGACGTGCGCGGGGTCGGGCTGATGATCGGCGTGGAGCTGCCGAACGGCCGCGTGGCCGAGGAGCTGCAGCTCGCCGCCTTCCGCCGCGGTCTGCTGGTCCTGGAGGCGGGGGAGAGCGCGGTGCGGCTGTCGCCGCCGCTGGTGATCGACCGCCAGCAGTGCCAGACCGCGCTGCGGCTGCTGGCCGAGGCGGTCGACGAGGTCGCCACCGAGCTCGACGCCGAGTTCCCGGCCGAGGAGCGGTGAGGGGTGCCGGGGAAGGTCGCCAGCATGCGCGACGCGGTCGCCGAGCTGGTCCACGACGGCGACACGATCGCCATCGAGGGCTTCACGCACCTGATCTCGTTCGCCGCCGGGCACGAGATCATCCGGCAGCGCAGGCGCGACCTGGAGCTGTGCCGGCTGACCCCGGACGTCGTCTACGACCAGATGGTGGCCGCCGGCGTGGCGCGCAAGCTGGTCTTCTCCTGGATGGGCAACCCGGGAGCCGGGTCGCTGCACGCGATCCGGCGGCGCATCGAGCGCGCCGACCCCGAGCCGCTGGAGGTCGAGGAGTACTCGCACTTCGGCATGGTCGGGCGCTATACCGCCGGCGCGGCCAACCTGCCCTTCTTCCCGCTGCGCTCCTACGACGAGTCCGACCTGCCGCTGGTCAACCCCAACATCCGGCAGGTGACCTCGCCGTTCGGCGACGAGGTCGTCCACGCGGTGCCGCCGCTGCGGCCGGACGTGACCATCGTGCACGCGCAGCGGGCCGACCAGCTCGGCAACACCCAGGTCTGGGGGCTGCTCGGCTGCCAGCGCGAGGCGGCGTTCGCGGCCCGCCGGGTGATCGTGGTGGTCGAGGAGCTCGTCGACACCGCCGTGGTGCGCGCCGATCCCAACCGGACGCTGATCCCCGGCCTCAAGGTGGACGCGGTGGTGGTGTGCCCCGGAGGCGCCCACCCCTCGTTCGCGCAGGGCTACTACGACCGCGACAACCGCTTCTACCTGGAGTGGGAGCCGATCAGCCGCGACCCCGACGCGCTGGCCGCCTGGCTGGACGAGTGGGTGCACTCCACCGCCGACCACACCGAGTACCTCGCCAAGCTGGGCGAGGCGCGCTGGAAGGAGCTGCGGCCCGCGCCGGCTCTGTCGGGCAGCGTCGATTACGGGAGCTATCGGTGAGGGGCGCCGGCGGGCTGTCCGCTCCGGGAGCCGCGGCGGTACCGCGCGAAGGCTGGTCCCGGTCGGAGATGCTGGTGGTGGCCGGGGCGAGGGCGCTGGCGGGGCACCGGGTGTGCTTCGTCGGCATCGGGCTGCCCAACATCGCGGTCGCGCTGGCGCAGCGCACGGTGGCCCCCGAGATCGAGCTGATCTACGAGTCGGGCGTCTACGGGTCGAGGCCCGAGCGCCTGCCGCTGTCCATCGGCGACCCATGCCTGGTCACCGGCGCCGTCTCGGTGATGAGCATGGTCGAGCTGTTCCAGTACTTCCTCCAGGGCGGCCTGGTCGACGTCGGCTTCCTGGGCGCCGCGCAGCTCGACCGGCACGGCAATATCAACACCACGGTGATCGGCGACTACGCGCGGCCCAAGGTGCGCCTTCCGGGCTCCGGCGGCGCCTGCGAGATCGCCATCAACGCGCGCGAGGTGTTCATCCTGATGCGCCAGTCCTCGCGGTCGTTCGTCGAGCGGATCGACTTCCGCACCAGCCCGGGCACCCTCGGCGGCTCCGCCAGCCGGGCGGCCAAGGGCTGGCAGGGCAGGGGACCGTCGGTGGTCGCGACCGATCTCGGCCGCTACGACTTCGACCCGGTGACGGGCGAGATGCGCCTGGCGGCCATCCATCCCGGCGTGACCCTGGACGAGGTCCGCGCCGCCACCGGCTGGGACCTGCGCGTCGCCCCCGACCTGCGGACCACCCCCGACCCCACCACCGAGGAGCTCCGCCTCATCCGCGAAGAGCTCGACCCGCAAGGGGCCTACGTGCGGTGAGCCACCAGGATCCCGCCAGCCACGTGTTCGGGCGCGGCGAGGGGCTGCCGCGGGTGGTCCGGGGGCGCGGCTGCGAGCTCTGGGACGCCGACGGGCGGCGCTACCTGGACGCCGCCGGCGGCGCGGTGGTGGTGAGCGTCGGCCACGGGGCCGAAGCGGTGGCCGAGGCCATCCGCGCCCAGGCCGCCGCGGTTGCCTACGCCCACGGCACCACCTTCACCTCGGACGCGCTGGAGGCCTACGCCGACGAGCTGGCCGCGATCGTCCCGGTGGACGACGCCCGCGTCTACCCCGTCTCCGGCGGCAGCGAGGCGATCGAGACCGCGCTGAAGATGGCCCGCGCCTACCACCTGGCCAGGGGGCAGGACCGCCACGTGGTGGTGGGCCGCTGGGGCGCCTACCACGGCAACACCATCGCGGCGCTCGACGTGGGCGGCCGCGAGCCACTGCGAGCTCCCTACCTGCCGTGGCTCGGCCAGGCCCGGCATACCTTGGCCTCCTACGAGTATCGCTGTCCCTTTCCGGACACGCATCCACGCGGGTGCGGCGCCCGCTACGCCGACGCTCTGGAACGCACCATCGTGGAGGCTGGCGCCGCCAGCGTGGCGGCGTTCGTCGCCGAGCCGATCGCGGGAGCGGCACTGGGCGCCGCGGTCCCGCCCGACGACTACTGGCCCGCCGTGGTCGAGGTCTGCCGGCGCCACGGCGTGCTGGTGGTGGCCGACGAGATCATGACCGGCTTCGGCCGCACCGGCCGCTGGTTCGGCTGCGACCACTGGGGCGTCCGTCCCGACATCCTGGTCGCGGCCAAGGGCGCGGCCTCCGGCTACTGGCCGCTCGGCCTGGCGGTCGCCAGCCGCGAGGTGCAGCGGACGATCTCGACGCGTGGCTTCACCCACGGGTTCACCTACTCGCACCACGTGGTCGGCGCGGCCGCCGGCCGGGCCGTGCTCCGGATCCTGCGGGAGCGCGACCTGGTCGCCGCCGCCGAGTCGCAGGGCAAGCGGCTGCGCACCGGCCTCCAGGCGCGCCTGGACGGCCATCCCGCCGTCGGCGACGTCCGCGGGCTCGGCCTGCTGGTCGGGGTCGAGCTGGTGGCCGATCGCACCGGGCGGACGCCCTTCGCCCGAGCCCGGCGCGTGACCGAGCGGGTGGTGGCGGCGGCCCGGCGGCGCGGCCTGCTGGTGTACTCGTCGACCGGCCACGCCGGCTCGGGCGACGGCGACCTCCTGCTGCTGGGGCCGCCCCTGGTGATCACCGACGCCGAGGTCGACGAGACGATCGAGACCCTGGGCGAGGCCATCGAGGCGGTCCTGCCGGCGTAGCCGCACCGAACCGGGGGTGTGGACGGCGCCTGTCGAGATGACCTGATCGTGCGTTACGCTCACGGCATCGAGCAGGGAGCTGCGAAATGGTGGGAGAGCAGGCGCCGAAGGCGTCCCGCGGGCGGTCGTCCTGGCTGCGCCCGCGTGGGCGGCCGGCGGGGGACTCGCGGCCGTCCGGTGGGCGGCGGATGTGGCCGCTGCTGGCCGCCGTGGTGCTGCTCTCGCTGGTGGCGGCCGGGAGCCTGCGGCGGGCCCCCGGTGCCGGGACCGGCACACCTCATTTCCCGTCCGCGCTGCTGCAGACGCTCGGGCTGCTCGCGCTCGTCACCGTCCTGGCCGCCGTCGCCGTCGCCGCGTGGACACTGCTGCCCGGCCAGAGAGCGGTGGCCCGCCGGCCGCGGAACCCGCTGTTCGCGCCCATGACGCTGATCGGCTTCGTCCTGCTGCTGGCGCTGCTGCGCCGGCTCGGATGGCTCAACGGGCTGAGCTTCCCCGGCCTGCGGCCCACACCTTCCCCGACCAGCCTGGGCGGGCCCGCCACCGGTCCGGACGACCGGCTGGCCGCGGGCGATCCCGGCTGGGTCCCGTTCGTGGTGGTGGGCCTGCTGCTCGCCGGCCTGGCGGCGGCGATCGTGGTGCGCGGCGAGCTGGCGCGCCGCCGGCGAGCGGCGCTGGATGGGCCCGGGCGGCAGCTTGCCGAGCTGCTCGAGGTCACCCTGGCCGACCTCGAGGACGAGCCCGACCCGCGGCGCGCCGTGATCGCGGCGTGGATCCGCATGGAGGGTGGCCTGGCCGCGGTCGGCCTGCCGCGCCACGCCGCCGAGGCGCCCCTGGAGTACGTCGCGCGCGTGCTCGACCGGGCCAGCGTGCGGCCCGCCTCGGTCCGCCGCCTCGCCGACCTGTTCGAGCGGGCCAAGTTCAGCCAGCACACCATCGACGAGGACATGCGGGCGGCGGCGATCGACGCGGTCACCGCCATCAGGGCCGAGCTGGACGCCGCGCAGGCTCTTTCGGAAGTGGCGGCGCGAGAGCCGCGGGACCGGCGCGAGGCGGAGCGGACCGGGATGGTGGGCGGGCCGTGACCATCTCCCTGGTGCGCGGCGGCGTGGTCGTGGTGCTGGCGACCCTGGCCCTGGTGGCCGCGCTGGAGCTGGCGCCGGAGCGGCGACCGGTGGCGGTCTCGGTGTACCTGCTGGTGCTCGGGGCGGTGGCGCTGCGCCTGCTGGTGCGCCTGGTGCAGCTCGCCCATCCGCCGGCGCCCGCCTCCGAGCTGGACGCCGCCCTGAACCGGAGGCCGGGCAGGCCCCCGCCCCCGGCCGAGCTGGAGTCGCTGGTGCGCATGCTGGCACTGGCGAGCGCCAGCGGCGTCTACGTTCACAACCGCCTCCGCCCCGAGCTCCGGGCGATCACCAGGGAGCTGCTGTTCTCCCGGCAGGGGATCGACCTGGACGCCGAGCCCGCCGCGGCCAGCGCGGCACTCGGGCCCACGGTCTGGGAGCTGGTGCGACCCGACCGGCCGGAGCCCGACGGCTACGAGACGCCCGGCCTGGCGCCGCCGGTGCTCGCCAGGATCGTCGCCGACCTCGAGGGGGTGGCGCAGCGGTGACCGGACAGGCCGCCGGGGCGGTCGGGGAGCCCGACGGCGCCACGCCGGTCGGGCTCGACGAGGTCTGCTCGCTCTCCCGCGAGCTGCTCGACCAGGTGGAGCGCGCGGTGGTCGGCAAGCGCGACGCCCTGGAGCTGGTGCTGCTGGGGCTGCTCGCCGACGGCCACGTGCTGCTCGACGACTTCCCCGGTCTGGCCAAGACCCTGATCGCCCGCTCCTTCGCGCAGGTGACCAGGCTCGGCTTTTCGCGCGTGCAGTTCACCCCGGACCTGATGCCCTCCGACGTGACCGGCTCCTCCATCTACAACCAGCGTCTGGCCGACTTCGAGTTCCGGCCGGGGCCGGTGTTCACCAACCTGCTGCTCGGCGACGAGATCAACCGGTCGCCTCCCAAGACCCAGGCGGCCCTGCTGGAGGCGATGCAGGAGCGCCAGGTCACCATCGACGGCGAGACCTACAAGCTGGAGCGGCCGTTCCTGGTGATCGCCACCCAGAACCCGATCGAGTACGAGGGCACCTACCCGCTGCCGGAGGCGCAGCTCGACCGTTTCCTGCTGCGCCTGCAGGTGGGCTATCCCTCGCCGGACGCCGAGTGGGAGATGGTGTCCAGGCGCCTGGAGCGCCGCGCCGACGAGATCGAGCTCGACCCGGTCGCCAACGCCGCCCAGGTGGTGGCCGCGCAACGGGCGATCGAGCGGGTCCACGTCGCCTCCAGCGTCGGCCGCTACATGGTGGAGCTGGTGGGCGCGACCCGCTCCAGCCCGCGCGTCCAGGTGGGCGCGAGCCCGCGCGGCACGCTGGCGCTGCTGAAGCTGTCCCGGGCCAGGGCCGCGGTGGCCGGGCGCGACTTCGTGACGCCGGAGGACGTCAAGGCGGTGGCGGTCCCTGCGCTGGCGCACCGGCTGATCCTGCGGCCGGAGCTGTGGGTCCGGCGCGTGCGCACCGAGGAGGTCGTCCGCGAGCTGCTCGACCAGGTGCCGACCCCGCCGGCGGAGGAGCCGGCGGCCAGGCGGCGGTGACCGTGGCGGCGCGGTCGCCCGCGCGTTGCGCCGGACGGGGGCGGTCGTGAGCCTGGTGGCGGCTCCGGCGCCGACCAGGCGCCCGTCGCCGAAGCTGACGGTGTACACCGGGCTGGCCGCGACCGCGCTGCTGGCCGGGCTGGCGCTCGGCCGGCCAGAGCTGGTCGCGCTGGGCGCACCCATGGCGCTGTTGGTGATCGCCGGGCTGACCATGGCCCGTGAGCCCGTGGTCGAGCTCGACGTCGCCGTCGACCCGGAGCGTGCGGTCGAGGGCGACGAGGTGGTCCTGACCCTGACCCTGCGATCGGCCTCCCCGGTGGCGCGCCTGGAGGTGGTGCCGCTGGTGCCGGACCGGCTCAGCCTCCCCGGCCAGCCGCGCGCCCGCTCCATCCGGCTGGCCGCGGGCTCCCCGGCACGGCTCGAGCTGCGGCTGCGCTGCGAGCGTTGGGGCGCCCATGTGCTCGGGGGCGTGCACCTGCGCGCGCACGACCCGCTGCGTCTGTTCGCCTGGGAGTGGCTCGTGGCCGGGCACCAGAACCTGATCGTCTACCCGGAGCCCGCCCGGCTGCGGACGCTGGTGCGCCCGTTCGAGACCCAGGTGTTCAGCGGCAATCAGGTGTCGCGCCAGCGCGGCGACGGCATCGAGTTCGCCGACGTGCGGCCGTTCATGCCGGGGGACCGGGCCCGCTCGATCAACTGGCGCGCCAGCGCCCGCCGCGGCGTGCCCTGGGTGAACGAGCGGCATCCGGAGCGCAATACCGACGTGGTGCTGTTCCTCGACAGCTTCATGGACCTCCGGGTGCCCGGGAGCGGCTTGGCCGACGGGCCGGGGCGGAGCACGCTGGACCGCGCGGTCTCCGCCGCCGCCTCGCTGGCCAACGCGTATCTCGCCAGGCGCGACCGGGTCGGGCTGGTCAGCTTCGGCGGCGTGGTGCGCTGGCTCCAGCCCGGCACCGGGCAGGCGATGCTGTACCGCCTGCTGGACACCCTGATGGAGACGCAGATCTTCGCGACCGTCGGCTGGCGCGGCATCCGCCACCTGCCGTCGCGGACGCTGCCGCCCAAGGCGCTGATCGTCGCGCTCACCCCCCTGCTCGACGAGCGCGGCGTGACCGCCCTCTTCGACCTGCTCGCCCGGGGCTACGACCTGGCCATCGTCGACGTCTCTCCGCTGCTGGAGGCGGCAAGGCCCGGGGCCGCGCTGGAGGGAGCGCCCGGGGCCGCGCTGCAACCAGAGCCCGGGGCACGGAGGCCCAGCGTGGCGGCTGGGGGAGCGTCCGGCGTCGGCGGTTGGGCGGGGCGCGGGCGGGCGCGGCGGGCGGCCCAGGCGGCGGCGCTCGCCGAGCGGCTGTGGGCACTGAAGCGGGAGGCACTGCGCCACCGCTACCAGGAGCTCGGCGCGGCGGTCGTGGAGTGGCGCGCGCCGGCCGAGCTGGAGCGGGTGCTGTACGAGGTGGAGGCATGCAGGCGCCGGATCGCGCCCACACCCGGTTAGGGTTGGGCGCGGCCACGGTGGCGCTGGCCACCGTGCTGGCGCTGGCCCCGCTCGCCTCGACGCGCGCGGTCCGCACCCCGCTCGCCTGGCTGGGCGCGCTGGCCGTGCTGCTGGCCGCCGGCGCCGCCTGGCGGTTCGTCTCCCTGGCCGGCGCCGCCGTGGCGATCCTGGCCGTCGAGTACGGCCTGTCCCTCTATCACCAGCCCGGGCCCCTCGACGCCCGCGCGCCGCTGTTCGCCGCCGGCCTGCTGCTGCTGGTCGAGCTGGCGTACTGGTCGGCCGAGTCGCATCGTCTGGTGCGCGACGACCGGGCCGTGCTCGGCTTCCGCCTCGCCGTCCTGGCCGTGGTCGCGCTCGCCGCCGTCGCCCTCGGCGCGGTGGTCCTGCTCGCCGCCGAGCTGCCCCTGGCCGGACCCGTCGCCCGCCTCGGCCTCGGCGTCGCCGCCGCCAGCACTGTCCTGTCCCTGATCGCCACCCTCAGCCGCCGAACCCATTACCACCGCTGATCCGAGCTGCTGTGCGCTGGCGTCGCGGTCCTGGGCGCTGGGCCACAGCTCGGACTTGCGCGGGGTGGTGTCGCGGCGGGAGCGGCGGGTGGCGCGGCGGCGGACCTCGGCGCGGGCGGCGGCGAAGCGACGGCGGAACCAGTCGAGCAGGCGCTTGGCCCAGTCGAACTCGGTGGCGAGCAGGGCCAGGCCGGCCAGGATCGCCGCGATGCCTGGGCCCGGCGTGACCAGCATGATCAGGCCGGCCGCGATGAGCACCAGGCCGACGACCAGCACGACCCCTCGCCAGGCGTGGCGCGCGAAGCGGCGCAGGATCGGCGCCATCATGCCCCCGGAGAGCGCGGGCGCGGAACGGTGGCGCGGGCTCGCCGCGCCAGGTCGTCCAGGTCGTCAGGGGCCGGTGGCGCGGTCGCCGGCGCGGGAGCTGTCGGTTGCGCCACCGGCCCGAATGGCCCCGCGGAGCGGCGGCGGGGGAAGCTCTGGCCGAGCGCGATGGCCCGCTGCAGGTCGGTCGGCGACACCACGCCGACCAGCCGGTGCCCGTCGAGCACCAGCGCCAGGCTCTGGCGGGTGAGAGCGAGCTTGGAGGCGACCTCGACCGCGGAGGCGTCGGGCGGGACGGTGACGGTGCGCTCCAGTGGGAGCGCGATCTGGCCGACGCGCAGGACGGCCCGGCGCTCGGGTGGGACGCGCCGCAGGGTATCGAGGGTGACCAGCCCGGACAGCCGGCCGTCGAACTCCTGCACCGGGTAGGCGACGTCCGGGTGCTCGGAGGCGAACCGCCGCACGAACGCATCGACGGTGAACCAGGCCGGCCCGACCAGCGGCTGGGCGCGCATCACGTCGCCGACGCGGCTGTCGCCGAGCCCGATCCGCAGCGCGGCGACGTGGGCCTCGCCGCGGGCGGCGCCGAGCACGAACCATCCGACCAGCGAGATCCACAGGCCGCCGGCGTTGCCGCCGAGCACGAAGCCGAGGACGCCGAGCCCGATCAGGATGGCGCCGACCCCCTGCCCGACCCGGGCGGCGGTCAGCGCCGCGCGCAGGCGGTCGCCGCGCAGGCGCCACAGGATGGCGTGCAGGATGCGGCCGCCGTCCAGCGGCGAGCCTGGGATCAGGTTGAACAGCGCCAGCGTCCCGTTCATGACGCCGAGCCACAGCACCGTGCCGGCGACCAGGCTGCCGGCCCCGAGCTGGGCGAGCAGCACCGCCACGCCAGCGAACACCGCGCCGAGCGTCAGGCTGGTGAGCGGCCCGATCCCGGCGACCAGCAGCTGCAGCCGCGGGCTGGGCAGCTCCCCGCGGATGCGCGCCACCCCTCCGAACAGCCAGAAGGTGATGTCGGTGACCTCGACGCCGGCCACCCGCCTGGCGGCGATGGCGTGGCTCAGCTCGTGCATGACCAGCGATCCGAGGAACAGCCCGGCGGCGGCCAGCGCCGCGATCCAGTACGCCTGCGTGGAATGGCCCGGGAATCCCGAGGGCAGGACCTGCGAGGCGAGCGACCAGGTCACCAGGCCCAGCACGATCAGAACGCTCCAGTCGAACCCAACTCGGAAACCACCGATGGAAAACCTGGTGGTCCGACTTCCCCGCATCTGCTTCCTCCCCCGGCTGCGAACCAATCAGCGGCAACCGAAGGTCTCTCCCGCCCCGCAGGACCTCGGAGCCGGCGCACCGGGCAGATGCCGTGCTGACGGCGCGTCCGAACCGGGATACTCCCCCTCGTTGCCGCCAGGGTATGCCTCCGCCCGTCAAGCGGATGTAAAGCAGCCGACACTCGCCGTATGCTCATGGCTCCAGGGTCCGCTTGATCTGCGATCGTCACAGGAACCGCATGATTTGCCTGGATCATCCGCGACGGTGCGGAAGGGAGGCCCGGTACATGGCGGTGTCGGAGTACTGGAACCCGAAGGCGGAGACCGCGAGCAGGGACGAGCTCGCCGCCCTCCAGCTCGTCAAGCTGCGCCGCCTGTGCGAATGGGCGGCGGCGCGCAGCCCCTGGTACGGGGAGTCGTTCCGCCAGGCCGGCTTCGAGCCCGACCAGCTCCGCAGCCTGGACGACCTGCGGCGCATCCCGCTGCTGACGCGCGACCAGTGGATGGCGTCGCAGGCGGACAACCCTCCGTTCGGCCAGCTTCCGGTCGCCGGGCAGGAGGCCGCGATCCGCTACCACACGACCTCGGGCACGACCGGGCGGGAGCCGCTGCGCGCCCTCGACAGCGCCAAGGACTGGGCCTGGCAGTCCGAGATGTGGTGCTACGGCCTGTGGGGCTTCGGGGTGCGGCCGGCGGACGTGGCCTACGTGGCCTTCGGCTACGGCTCCTTCATCGGTTTCTGGGGGCTGCACTACGGGCTGGAGAAGATCGGCGCCCTCAACATCCCGGGCGGCGCGCAGACCACCGAGAGCCGGGTGAAGCAGATCGTCGGCTTCGGCGCGACCGCGGTGGCCTCCACGCCCACCTACGCGCTGCGCCTGGCCCAGGAGGCCGACAGGCTCGGCATCGACCTGGCCGCCAGCCGGGTGCGGCGGCTGATCCTGTCGGGCGAGCCGGCGGGGTCGATCCCGCAGACCAAGGCGCTCATCGAGCGGCTGTGGGGCGCCAAGGCCGGCGACACGGCGGGAATGACCGAGATCGGCACGATCATGATCTTCGAGTGCTCCCACCAGCCGGGCGGCACTCACATCATCGAGGACCACTTCATCGAGGAGGTCGTGGACCCGGCAACCGGCGAGCCGGTCGGCTACGGGGAGCAGGGCGAGCGGGTGGTGACCTCCTTCGGGCGCGGCATCATGCCGCTGCTGCGCTACCGCTCGGCCGACCTGGTCCGCAAGGTGCCGGCCTCGCGCTGCTCCTGTGGACGCAGCTTCGACCTCTACGAAGGCGGCATCCTCGGGCGGGTCGACGACATGAAGCTGGTGCGCGGCACCAACGTCTACCCGCGCGCGGTCGAGGGCGTGGTGCGCGAGTTCCCGATGATCGAGGAGTTCCAGCTCGTGCTCAGCCGTGACGACAGCCTGCTCGACCGGATCGTCCTGCGCGCGGAGCTGCCGCCGGACGCCTCCGACGAGTCCTGGCGGGATATCTGCGACGGGCTCGCCAAGGCGCTGGCCGAAGCGCACGAGGGCCTGCGCTTCGAGGTGGAGCGCGCCGCCCCCGGCGAGTTGCCGCGCTTCGAGCTGAAGGCCCGCCGCACCGTCGACCTGCGCGACGAGCCGATCGGAGGCTGAGTCATGGCCAATCCAGCGACCGATCTCCTCGGCCGCCCGCTGACCCCGGTCGAGGCCGAGCTGCTCGACCTCTACAACCGGCTGAAGGAGCTGCTCCGGCGCGACGACCTGGAGCCCTGCGCCCGCGCGGCCGTCCGCAACGCGCTGGCCGCGCTCTGGAACGGCGTCAACGACCTCGCGCTGGAGCACGAGCAGCTCATCGACCTCGGCGTGTGAGCGTGCGGCCCGGGCGCGGCGACCAACCCGCGGTCCCGTGGCGAGCATCGCATCCCTACTGGGCCTTGGCGAAGATGCGCTGGGGCTCCGGGCGGACGTAGACGATCTGGCCCCGCTCCAGGTCCAGCTCGCCGGCCTCCTCGCGGGAGAGCTGGGCCAGCAGCCGCTGGCCGTCGGGCAGCACCAGCTCGGCCCGGACCTCGAAGCCGAGGTGGACCAGTCGCTCGACCATCGCCTCCCTGCTGTTGGCCGCGGGCTCCAGGCGGATCTCGAGGTCGTGGGGCCGCAGCAGCAGGTCACCGAAGCTGGTGACCGGGCCGACGAAGCGCATGACGAAGTCGTTGTCCGGCCGCTCGTAGAGGTCGCGCGGGTCGCCGGCCTGCTCGATGCGCCCGTGGTTCATCAGCACGATGCGGTCGGCCAGCTCCATCGCCTCCTCCTGGTCGTGGGTGACGAAGACGCTGGTCACGTGCATCTCGTCGTGCAGGCGGCGGAGCCAGGCGCGCAGCTCGGCGCGCACGCGCGCGTCGAGGGCGCCGAACGGCTCGTCCAGCAGCAGCACCTTGGGCTCGACCGCCAGCGCACGGGCCAGGACCATGCGCTGCCGCTGGCCGCCGGAGAGCTGGGCAGGATAGCGCTCGGCCAGGCCGCCGAGCTGGACCAGCTCCAGCAGCTCGTCGACCCGCCTGCGGACCTCCCGTTTGGGGAGCCGGCGCAGCTTCGGGCCGAAGGCGATGTTCTCGCGCACGGTCATGTGCTTGAAGGCCGCGTAGTGCTGGAACACGAAGCCGACGCCGCGGCGCTGGGTCGGGACGGAGGTCACCTCCACGCCGTCGAGCAGCACCGCGCCGGAGTCCGGCCGTTCCAGGCCGGCGATGACCCGCAGCAGGGTCGACTTGCCGCTGCCGCTCGGCCCGAGCAGCGCGACCAGCGACCCGCCGGGGACCTCGACCGAGACGTCGTGCAGGGCGGTGAACGATCCGAAGCGCTTGGTGACGTCCTTGACCTCGATCGACATCAGCGGTTCTCCTTCCTGGCGGCGGGCGGCGTGCCTCGCCCACGCCGCAGCCTGGTCATGCCCAGCAGCACCAGCAGCGCAAGGGCCGCCAGCACCAGCGCGCCGCCGTAGGCGCCGGCCTGGTCGAACCCCTCGAAGCGGTTCTCCACGAACAGGGTCAGCGTCTCGGTCTGCCCGACCAGCCGGCCGGAGACGATCGCCACCGCGCCGAACTCGCCAAGCGCCCGCGCGGTGGTCAGGGTGACCCCATAGGCCAGCCCCCAGCGGATCGATGGCAGGGTCACCCGCAGGAAGGCCCCCAGCGGCGAGGTGCCGAGCGTCCGCGCGGCCTCCTCCTGCTCCTCGCCGACCTCGCGCAGCACCGGCGTGACCTCGCGGACCACGTACGGCAGCGACACGAACACGGTGGCCAGCACCATGCCCGGCAGCGAGAAGATGACCTCCACGCCGTGCTCCGACAGCCAGCCCCCGAACCAGCCGCGGTCGCCGTACACCAGGATGAGCGCCAGGCCGATGACCGCCGGCGACACCGCGAACGGCAGGTCCACGACCGCGTCCAGCAGCTTGCGGCCCGGGAAGCGGTGGCGTACCAGCACCACCGCGCAGGCCAGGCCGAACAGGGTGTTGAGCGGGACCGCGACCGCCGCCACCAGGATGGTCAGGTACAGCGCGTGCAACGCGTCGGGGGTGGTGATGGCGTGCCAGACCGGCGCGGCCCCGGCGGCGAAGGTGCGCCACACCACGGCGCTGACCGGCAGCACCAGGACCAGCGCCAGATAGGCGAGGACCGCGCTCCGCAGCGCCAGCTTCGGCGCCCTGGAGCGGGCCCGCCCCGGCGCTCTAGCCAGCATGGCGGGTCCTCCTGCGCTGCGCGAGGCCGATGGTGGCCAGCACCACCAGCGCCATCGCCAGCAGCACCACCGAGACCGCCGCGGCGCCGCCGGAGTCGTCGCTCTGCACCAGGTTGAAGACGTGCACGGCGGCGACTTCGGTGCGGTAGGGCAGGTTCCCCGAGATCAGGATCACCGCGCCGAACTCGCCGGCCGCGCGCGCGAACGCCAGCGCGGCCCCGGCCAGCATCGCCGGCGCCAGCGCCGGCAGTAGCACCCGGCGGAAGGTGGCCAGCTGGCTGGCGCCGAGGGAGTGCGCCGCCTCCTCCATATCGGGCTCCATGGTGAGCAGCACCGGCTGCACGGCGCGGACCACGAACGGCAGGGTCTCGAACGCCATCGCCAGGCACACTCCGGCGCGGGTGTAGGCCAGGTTCAGGCCGAGCGGGCTGTTCTGCCCGTACAACGCCAGCAGGGTCACGCCGGCGACGATGGTGGGCAGGGCGAAGGGCAGGTCGATCAGGGCGTTGACGACCGAGCGGCCCGGGAACTCGTCGCGGGCCAGCACCCAGGCGATGGCCGTGCCGGCGACCAGGTTGACCGCCGTGACCAGCAGCGCCGCCAGGAAGGTGAGCCGCAGCGCGGCCAGCGCCTCCGGAGCGGTCACCGAGCGCCAGAACGACCCGGCCCCACCGCTGGCGGACCGCCACGCCACCGCGGCCAGCGGGATCAGCACGACCAGGCTGAGGTAGGTCATGACGATCCCGCGCAGCAGGCCCCCGCCGCCGAGCCGCGGGGCCCGCCCCGCAGCCTTGGCGCCCGGCGTGGCGGGCGCCGGCGCGCTAACTGCCAACCGAGACCCCGACCTGCTTCTCGATGTCGGCCATGATGCCGCCGCTCCTGTCGAAGAAGGTCTTGGTCACCTGGTCCCAGCCGCCCAGGTCGTCGATGGTGAACAGGCCCTTGGGCCGGGGGAACTTGTCGGCGCCGGCGGCCTGGCTGTTCACCGGCCGGTAGCCCTTCTCGGCGAAGATCCCCTGGCCCTGCGGGGAGCGCAGGAAGTCGACGAACGCCTTGGCCTGGGCCGGGTGCTTGCTCTTGGTGACGACCGCGATGGGGTTCTCGATCAGGATGGTCTGGTCGGGGATCACGTAGTCGACCGGCTGGCCGGCTTGCCGCGCGGCGATCGCCTCGTTCTCGTAGGCGATCATCGCGTCGCCCTTGCCGCCGACGAAGGTCTGCAGCGCCTCGCGGGCGGACTTGTCCTGCACCGGCACGTTCTTGAAGAGCTGCAGCAGGTACGCCTTGGCCTCGGCGGGGCTGCGGCCCTGCTCGATCTGCGCGCCGTAGGCGCCCATCACGTTCCAGCGGGCGCCGCCGGAGGAGAAGGGGTTCGGGGTGATCACCTCGACCCCAGGCTTCACCAGGTCGGCCCAGGTGTGGATGTTCTTGGGGTTGCCCTTGCGCACCGCGATGGCCACCACCGAATCGGTGACCATGCCCTTGTACCGGTCGCGGTTCCAGTCCCTGGCGACCAGCCCGGCGTCGGCCAGCTTGGTCATGTCGGGGGTGAGCGACAGCTCCACGACGTCGCTGGGCAGGCCGGCGGCCACCGCGCGGCTCTGATCCCCGGAGGCGCCGTAGGACTGGCTGAAGCTGACGCCCTTGCCGGCAGCGGTCTTCTGGAACGCCGGGATCAACGCCGCGAAGGCCTCGCGCGGCGTCGAGTAGGCGACCAGCGAGAGCCGGGTGCCGCCGCCACCGCCGGTGGCGCCACAGCCGGTGGCGACCAGCGCGGCCACCGCCAGCACCACCAGACTGATCTTGACCCGACCCATCGGACCTCCATTCTCACCTTTCCTACAGAGTTAATAGAGAATGCCAGAGCATGGCCGCGCTCGCTCTCCGAAAGATGATGAAACGACCTACGCTGATGACGTAGATTGGCTACGCCATATGGATGGTCCGCGCGTGCGCCCCGCCAGGCTCGCGCACGCGCGCTCCCCGGGTCGGCGAGAATAGGGCCCATGCGAGTCTCAGCCAAGGCGGATTACGCGGTGCGGGCCGCGGCCGAGCTGGCCGCCTCGGCCGGCGGCGGGCCGGTCAAGGGCGAGCGGATCGCCGAGGCGCAGAACATCCCGCTCAAGTTCCTGGAGAACATCCTCTCGGAGCTGAAGCACGGCGGGATCGTGCGGAGCCAGCGCGGCGCCGAGGGCGGCTACTGGCTCGCCCATCCGCCCGACCAGATCACCGTCGCCGACGTGATCCGGGTGGTCGACGGGCCGCTGGCCAACGTGCGGGGCGTGCGGCCCGAGGCGGTGGAGTACGCCGGCAGCGCCAAGCACCTGCTGGAGGTCTGGGTCGCGGTGCGCGCCTCCGTGCGCACCGTGCTCGAAGGCGTGACCCTGGCCGACCTGGTCGCCGGCGGCCTGCCCGAGGTCGTCCACGACCTCACCACCGACCCGGAGGCCTGGCTCTCCCACTGAGCGTGGGGATCCCGGCGTCGCAGGTGCCTGAGAGAATGCCGGCATGGCGACTTGGGAGCAGTTCAGCAGTGAGGCGCCGGAGCTGGCCGCCGCCGTGCGGGCCCGGTTCGAGGCCGCCAAGCACCACGTGCTGGCGACCCTGCGGCGCGACGGCTCGCCTCGGGTCAGCGGCACCGAGGTGGACTTCCACGGTCCGGAGCTGACCGTCGGCTCCATGTGGCAGGCGGTGAAAGCGCGCGACCTGCAACGGGACGGCCGCTTCGCGCTGCACGCCAACCCCGGCGACGGCTCCATGGAGGGCGGCGACGTCAAGGTCGCCGGCCACGCGACCGAGGTCACCGACCCGGGCGAGCTGCGCGCCTTCGTCGACGCCGAGCACCCGCCCGAGCCCTTCCACCTCTTCCGCCTCTCCCTCGAGGAGGTCGTCCGCACCTCCGTCAGCCCCGACCAGAAGTCCCTCATCATCGAGACCTGGCGCCCCGGCCACCCCCTCCAGCGCGTCCAGCGCCAGTGAGCCCCCAACCGCACGACGTTCACGCCGCCTGCTTCCTGGAGCGCGTGGCCGGCGCGGCCTGGTGCAGGGCCACGCCGGCGACCACCAGGGCGATGCCGAGCAGGTCCTGGCCGGTGGGGAGCTGGCGCAGCACGATCGCGCCGATGACGGTGGCGAACACCGGCAGCAGCGCCAGCATCAGCGCGAAGGTGGCCCTGGGCAACCTGGCCATGGCGAGCTGGTCGGTGACGTAGGGGACCACCGACGAGCAGACCCCGACCCCCACGCCGGCCAGCAACAGCATTGGGTGCGCGAACGCCGGCAGCGCGCCGCCGAGCCCGATCGGCGTCGCCACCACCCCGGCCACCAGCATCGAGGCGCCGAGCCGGTCGATCCCGCCCATCGCCGCGCCGTCCGAAGTCGTCGCGACCCGGTGACCGAGGATCACGTAGCACATGAACAGTGCGCAGTTGGCGAACGCGAAGGCGAAGCCGAGCGGCGCTCCCGCCAGGCGGACCTCGGTGATCGCGGCCACACCGAGGACCGTCAGCGCCAGCGCCACGGCGTTGCGCCGGGTCCGCGCGCCGGCCGCCGCCAGCAGCACGGTGCCCAGGAACTCGATCGCGCCCACCGTCGACAGCGGCAACCGGTCGACGGCGAGGTAGAACAGCGAGTTCATCGCCGCCAGCACGACCCCGAGCCAGGCCAGCGTCCAGCGCCCGCCGCGGTCCAGACGAGCGACCACCCGCCAGGGTCGCCGCCACAGCGCGAACACCGCCGCCGCGCTCGCGATCCGCAGCCACGCCACCCCGAGCACGTCCACGCTGGCGAACAGCAGCACCGCAAGCGACGGCCCGAGGTAGTGGAAGACAGCGCTCACCAGGAAGAACGATTGCGGCGGCAGCCGCTCCACGCTTCTCGCTCCAGACCCGTCCGTCTGGCGGCTCCCCTGGGCGACCGATTGCGTCCGTGGCGACACGGACGGATGATACGAAGGCGTCATAGGCCGAGTGAATAGCTAAACATCGGAGTTCAGTGGATCATGCCGTCAGAACGAAGGAATTCTGGCCGTCAGACCTTCGAACCGCTCGACAGCATCTCGCGGCGGATCGTCCAGGAGCTCCACGGCGACGCCAGGCTCCGGACCGCCGAGCTGGCCCGGCGGGTCGGGCTGTCGCCGCCCGCCGTCGCCGAGCGGCTGCGCCGGCTCGAGGACAGCGGGGCGCTCTCCTACCGCGCGGAGGTCGACCCGAGGGCGCTCGGCTACGCGATCAGCGCCATCGTCCGGGTCAGCCCGACCACCCGCGACCTCCGCGTCATCCCTGAGATCGCGCGCGAGCTGCCGGAGGTGACCGAGTGCTACCGGATCACCGGCGAGGACTGCTACTTCATGCGGGTCCACCTGCGCTCGATCGTCGACCTGGAACCGATCCTGGACCACTTCACCCCGCACGGGCGCACCACCACCTCGATCGTCCACTCGGCCCCCGTGCCCCCTCGACCGCTGCCCCTCGACGAGCCCGAGGCGACTTGACGCCCGCCGCCGGCTGCTGTATTCAATCACCTGGTTGATCAACCAGAGGGTCGACCAACCTGCCGGGATGACACCGGACATGAGGAGGCTTCCGTGCGACGAGTGGTGGCAGCGGAGTACCTGTCGTTGGATGGCGTCATGGAAGAGCCGTCCTGGACCGCGCCCTTCTTCAACGACGAGATCGCCAAGTACCAGCACGACCAGCTCTTCAGGTCGGACGCCCTGCTGCTCGGGCGCGTCACCTACCAGGGGTTCGCCGCGTCCTGGCCTTCCATGGAGGAGGTGGAGGGCGACTTCGCCGTGCGGATGAACACGCTCCCCAAGCACGTCGCCACCACGACGCTGCGGGAGCTCGAGTGGAATGCCAGCCCGATCGAGGGCGACGTCGCGGCGGCGGTGACCAAGCTGAAGCAGGAGCCGGGCCAGGACATCCTGATCTACGGGAGCGGCGAGCTCGTTCGCACGCTGACGGAGCACAATCTCATCGACGAGTACCGGCTGATGGTCCATCCGGTGGTCCTTGGCAGCGGCAAGCGCCTCTTCGAGGGCGTGCACGACGCCCCCGGTCTCAAGCTGGCCGACACCGTGACGTTCAGCTCGGGAGTCGTCGGCCTCGTCTACGAGCCGGCACGCTGAGCAGGCCAACCATCAGGAAGGTGAGCGACGTGTGGTAGCGGATCCGCTCAGCAGCACCTTCTCCGCCCTTGCGGATCCCACGCGCCGGGCGATCCTGGAGCGGCTCGCCGACGGGGAGGCGACGGTCAACGAGCTCGCCGAGCCGTTCTCGGTGACTCTGCAGGCGGTCTCCAAGCACCTGAAGGTCCTGGAGCGCGCCGGGCTGGTCACGCGCGATCGCGTCGCGCAGCAGCGGCCGGCGCGGCTCCGGGGCCTGCCGCTCGCCGACGCGGCCGACTGGCTGGCCCGCTACCGGGGCTTCTTCGAGGACAGTTTCGACCGCCTCGAGGAGCACCTGCGCGCCATCCAGAACCAGGAGGGCCACGATGGCTGAGACCCCGCCCGGCGTGGGTGGGACCGACCGGGAGTTCACCATCACCCGCGTGCTCGACGCGCCCCGCCACCTGGTCTGGAGGTCCTGGACGGAACCCGAGCACTTCGCGCGTTGGTTCGGTCCGCGCGGTTTCAGCACCCCTTTGTCCAAGGTCACCATGGACGTCCGACCGGGCGGGACGTGCGAGTTCGTGATGGTCTCCGACGAGGACGGCAGCGAGTACTCCAACGGCGCCACCTTCCTCGAGGTCGTCGAACCCGAGCGGCTGGTCTGGCGGGATCGCGACGTCGACCTGGTGGTGACCATCACGCTCAGGGACCTCGGCGACCGGACCGAGATGACCTGTCACGTCGTCGGCGAGACCGGCGGGGACCAGGCCGTCGCCGGCTGGTCGAGTTCCTTCGACAAACTCGCCGAGTCGCTCACCCACGCCTGACCACCGGTCAACCCCGAGGCTGGACCCGGGTCGCACTCCTATGGCCGCCGGTTCACTCCACGTCACGGGCGGACAGCTCGTAGGAGGCGCCATCGATGCCCCACGCCAAGATCCGCCGCGGGCGGATGCGGATCCATGCGGGGTTGAACCGGAACCCGGCGCCAAGGCGTCTGCCGACCTCCTCGCCGCCGTCGGTGTGCGTTTCCGCGCGCCCGCGGACCTCGATGCCGCGTGGCGTCCACGGATCGACGGCCGCGAGATCGTCGACGACGACTGCCACGTCCGGCCGGCGCTGGGCGTCGCGGAACTTCTTGCTCGCGGCCATGTCACCAGCGCCCCCGATCACCACGGACTGGGTCTCGGGGTCGTAGAAGACCCCCACCGGCATGACGTGCGGCCTGCCATCGGGGCCAACCGTGGCGATGCGGCCAAGCGGCTGGCTGTTCAGATACTCGACCTCGGTGTCGGTGAAGACACTCATCGCCATCCCTCCAAGTCTGCCGCCGTCGGTCGTGGCGAGTGCACCGGGCCATTCTGACCGTTCCACGCCACGCGAGCCGATCTGCTCCGGCGGCTGGGCCGCAACAGCGAGGCCGCGGCCGCCTACGAGCGTGCAGCCACCATGGCGCCGACGGACGCCGAGCGAGACTTCCTCCGGCTCGGTGGCCGAGCTTCGCGCTGAGCGAACCGGTGACGTCGAGCAGGTGGCCGGCGCAGGCTTCCACCTCGTCGCAGAAGCGCTCGACGGGCCGCAGACGGAGATGACGTGGTTGTATAGCGACATCGCCTCGACCGGCGCTGAACAACGGACGTGCGGCACCGATGCCGGTGGGACCGCCCCCAGCGAGGAGAGAAATCATGAAGGCGATCGTCCAGGACACCTACGGTGCGACGGATGTTCTCGAGCTCCGGGACATCGACAAGCCCGAGATAGCCAACGACGAGGTGCTGGTACGAGTGCATGCGGCTGGCGTGGACCGGGGCGTCTGGCACGTCATGACGGGCCTGCCGTACCCGATACGCCTCGCGGGCTATGGGCTCCGCGCGCCCAAGACCCCCGTTCTTGGTGCGGACATGGCCGGCGTGGTGGAGGCGGTCGGCAACGACGTGACCAGGTTCCAGCCCGGCGACGAGGTGTTCGGCATCGGCGAGGGCGCCTTCGCCGAGTACGCGCGCGCTCGCGAGAGCAAGCTGGCGCCCAAGCCGGCGAACCTGACCTTCGAACAGGCGGCGGTGGTCGCCATCTCCGGCTTGACCGCCCTGCAAGGCCTGCGCGACCACGGGAAGGTGCGCCCGGGGCAGAAGGTGCTGATCATCGGTGCGTCGGGGGGGGTGGGGACCTACGCCGTGCAGTTGGCCAAGGCGTTCGGCGCAGAGGTCACCGGCGTGTGCAGCACCACGAAGGTGGACATGGTCCGTTCCCTGGGTGCCGACCACGTCATCGACTACACGCGTGAGGACTTCGCGGAGGGGGAGCAGCGCTACGACGTGATCCTCGACACCGGCGGGAACGCGTCGTTGTCACGCCTGCGGCGCGCCCTCGCCCCCAAGGGGACGCTGGTCATCGTCGGAGCAGAGACGGGCGGCCGCTGGCTCGGAGGCACCGATCGCCAGCTCCGGGCGCTCCTGCTTTCCCGGTTCATCGACCAGAAGCTGACGACGTTCGTGTCCAGAGGGAACCACCAGGACCTGATCGTCCTCAAGGAGCTCATCGAGTCCGGGAAGATCACGCCGGTCATCGACCGGACGTACCCGCTGACCGAGGCCCCCAAGGCCATCCGGTACCTGGAGCAGGGGCATGCCCGAGGAAAGGTCGTCATCACCGTCTGACGCGCGGACCACCGTTCACGGCACCACATCCCGGCCAACCGCGTGACCGGCCGGCCCAGACAGCAAGATTCTGCTCAAGGACGCGACGTCTGTCAGCCATCCAGCGGAGGATCGCCGTGATGACGCTGCCCGAGGTGTGTGCGGGCCCTCTGCTTCGCCGTGCGGAGCCCGGCAGGGTGCTCGTGTGGCTGGCGACCAGCAGGCCCCTCGCGGTCCGCGGCGAGGTCTTCGCCCTGGAGCAGCAGCCGCACCACGAGAGCCCGCGGCGGGTGGGGTGGGGGAGTGCGCAGTGCGTCCGGCTGGGACCACGGCTTTACGTCCACCTGGTCAGCATGCGCCCGGACCCCGCCATCGGCCGGTTCCCCACCGACCGGTTGCTCGGCTACGACCTTGCGCTGGTCGTCGACGACGCCGACGACCAGCCCCTCCGGCACCTGGCCGACCTCGGGTTGCTGACGGGGCCACGCGCGATCACTGTCGGCGGTCTGCCGTTGCCGAGCTTCTTTCTTCGCGGCGAGTTGCGGGCTACGAACCTGCTGCATGGCTCGTGCCGGCTGCTGCACGGTCTTGGCGAGGACGCGCTGCTGGCCGCCGACGAGCTGCTCGCCGAAAGCGCCCGCGACCTCGAGCGCAGGCCGAGCGCGCTGATGCTGACCGGTGACCAGATCTACGGCGACCAGGTCGCCGGTCCCCTGCTCGGGCACCTCACGCGGCTCGGCGCCGAGCTCCTCGGCCCGGACGACACCACCTCGGTCCCCGGTGTCCCACCACTGGACCAGATCCCGCTCTACGGACGCCAGGAGCTCAGCCGCGAGCTGGGTGTCACCTCCAGGAAGGCCGCCAACCACCTGCTCAGCCTTGGCGAGTTCGCCGCCATGTACCTGGTCGCCTGGGATGAGGCCAACTGGCCCGACCACCTGCCCAGTACCGCCGAGGCGCTGGCGGCCGGGGCACGCGGCCGCCTGACGGCCAGGCAACGGCGCCAGTACAGCAGGGAGCTGGCCTGCCTCGAGCAGGCCAGGCGGGCGCTACCGGCGGTCCGGCGGGTACTGGCCAACATCCCCACATACATGGTCTTCGACGATCACGACGTCACCGACGACTGGAATGCCACCCGCGAATGGCGCGACCGGGTCTGGCGCTCGCCCGGCGGGCGGCGGATGGTCGCCAACGCGCTGGCCGCCTACTGGGCGTTCCAGGCATGGGGCAACGCCCCGGAGCAGTTCGACGACCAGCTCCTCGAGGTCATCGCAGCGAGCCCCGCCGACGAGCGCTTCGACCGGAAACTGTGGTCGTTCGACCGGTGGAGCTACTACGCCCCAACCGATCCGCCGATGCTCGTGCTGGACACCCGCACCCAGCGCGCCTTCGACAGTGACCGGGGCGCCGCCCGGCTGCTCGGCGACCGCGAGCTCGACCGGCTGCGCCTGCTCGCCCACCAAGCGGGCGTGCGCGCCCCAGGGCCGGTGATCCTGGTGTCCGCCACGCCCGTCTATGGCCTGGAGCTGCAGGAGCGACGCGAGAAGTTCCTGGCCGACAAGCTCGGCCCCTACGAGATCGACTTCGAGGGATGGCACTCCAACCTGGCGGGGCTGTGCGACTTCATGCAGTTGCTCATCGACGAGCTCGGGCTGCGCTCCTGCGTGATCCTCTCCGGCGACATCCACTACAGCCTCAACGTGCAGGCGACCTTCGAGCACCGTGGCCAGGTCCTGGCGATCGTCCAGCTCATCAGCAGCGCGCTCAAGCACAGCGGCACGCTGGCCCGAACCGCCCTCCATCTGCTCGGCGCCGCCATACGGACCGACCACACCCGAGTCGGCTGGGAAACTCCACCAACCATGCCCGTCGCCAACCGTGCCGGCCGCCTCCTGACGCGGAAAGTCAACACCGACGCATGGACCAAGGACGGACCCGTGTTCCTGACCCCCACCCTGGCCGAGAAGCTCATCCCGGACCAGCCACCCGACTACAAGGAGACCCGCAGCTACGTGAGCCCGGACAGTCGCCGCACCGGCCTGATCATTGGTGACAACAACCTTGGCGCGGTCTCCCTGCGGATGCGGGACGGCGTCGTCGCTCACCGGCTGCTCGCCCGCCGCGGGGGCACGACCACACCGCATACCGTCAGGCTGCCCATCCAGCCCTGACCGATGAAAGACGTCGATGGTGCCCCTGGCCGCATCGCACCCGGCGCTCATGCCTTGATGTCACCTCACGCCGTTTCTTGCTCGGTGGCAGCCGCCACCAGTGTCACCCGGCCTAGCGAGCCGTTCGATGAGGCGGCCCTGATGCCTCATCCACCTGGGTTGCCTGCCAGATGTGGTCGCTGAGGGCGAGCAGCCCTGCTTGTGCGAGCGGCTCGGTCGGGTGAAGGCGTGGCGAGGCGTGGCGGTAGCGTCCGGGCGGCTGGCCGTAGATCCGGCGGAAGCGGCGCGAGAAGTGGTACGGGTTGGCAAAGCCGCAGTCGTGCGCGACAGCGGTGACGCTGAGGTTGCTGCGGACCAGGAGCGTCGCCGCCCGGGCCAGGCGCAGCAACTCGAAGGCCGCCACCGGTCCGATCCCGAAGTGGTGGCGGAACACCCGGCTGAGATAGCTGGTGGAGATGCACGCCCCGGCGGCCAGGTCCCGCAGTGGCAACGGCCGGGTCGGTGCGGGTGGGGACCAGGCGGCGCGGACGAAGTCCAGCAGCGTGTCCAGGTGGGCGGGCCCGAGCTCGCTGTCACGGTCAGGGAGGGGTCCTTGCACGAACAGGGTGAGCAGCAGCCGCAGGACCTCCTGGGTGGTCTGCTGGTGGCTGCCGGAGCGTTGCTTGCCGAGGCTGAGCAGGTAGCGCAGAAGGGGGCGGAGCGGATCGTCATCGGGCAAGGCTCGCACCAGTGGCTGTTGCCGGCAGGGCTGTGTGGAGATCGTTCGGCATGAATGCGTGGGCATCGTTTGGCAACGGTTGATGTGCATGAGGCGTGGGGAGATGCCGCGGCGCCGACCGGATGCGGGTCGGCGCCGGGTGGTGGCGGGTGGTG